>Ga0180438_10000052_pt1 | contig 233687 bp, 210 predicted proteins | sample SS_ome_12_FD_132455 | JGI IMG/M metagenome (GOLD analysis project Ga0180438, IMG submission 132455) | Hypersaline lake sediment archaeal communities from the Salton Sea, California, USA - SS_3_D_2 metaG | ecosystem: Environmental > Aquatic > Non-marine Saline and Alkaline > Hypersaline >...
GAGTCTTGGGTATCAGACTCCGCACCAGGTGTGGGAATCGCAAAAAATGGCTATTGACAAAAAATCTACAATGTGTAACATAAATCAAGCCCCTTTTTGTCCAGTTTAGAGGGGAGCAGTGCGGATGCTTTTGTGCCTAATTGAAAGGATGTGTGTATGGCTAAAAGACTACGAATCAGTACCTTTATTATTGTTGTTGTTATTATGTCATTTAGTAAGACTTTAGAAGGAGAGAACATGAAAGATCTCAAGATTCGCTGGCAGCGTCTTGTGAATGAGGAAGGTCATACGTGTGAAAGATGTGGTTCTACAGAAGGTAATGTTCATGAGGCATACAACATCCTACAGAAAGCCCTGGCTCCCCTGGAAATAGAAGTTGTATTGGAGGAGAGTAGCCTGGATCCAGCCAAATGTGCTGAAGATATCTTAGAATCCAATCGTATATGGATCAATGATCATCCCCTGGAGGCATGGTTGGGCGCGAATACAGGCAGCAGTCCGTGCAACTTTTGCTGCGAAGAACTCGGTGATGACGCTGAATGTCGAACTATGATAATTAAAGGGACAGTCTATGAATCAATCCCCACTCAGTTGTTGATAAAAGCCGGCTTGATCGCAGCCTCAGAATTGTTAGTTGTAGAACCTGAGTTGCCCTGTTGTGATGCGAAAACTTCAGGAAAAGGCGAATCCCCAGCGTGCTGTCCAGAATCCGACTGTCACTCAGGGGAAGAAAAAGAACACTGAATAGAAGAACTTCCAGGAATCTATTTATAAGGGGATTATTAGTCTTTCAGTAGCGGTCGGCTTTTGAATCGGTTGCTGCATTTGTAGCCCTTTTTGTACGCCATTGACATAGTAACTTTGTGTTGTATACTTAATTAGTATGAAAAGTAAGTGGTTGAAGATAGTAAACCCCATTCTTTTTATTCTTATGCTCATCCAGGCAGTCACCGGAATAGGTCAAAGGTATGCTGGACAGAATGCTTTTGTCCTCTTCCGGCGAATTCATTTCCCTAATGGAGCATTGCTTGTGATGTTTTTTGTTATTCATCTTTATCTGAACTGGGGATGGATAAAGATGAACTTTTTTAAGCCAAAGCGGAAGAAGTGATTGCGGCATATAATCAAGGAGGCATTATGTCAGAAAACAGAATATCCAGACGCGATTTCCTTGGCTGGGCGCTTGCTGGCGCTTCGATGTTCGTACTTACTGTTTTTGGTTGTGGTAAACGAGAAGAGAAGCCTGTTGTGGAACCAGAGCCAGCACCCCCAGAAATGACCGAGGAGCAAAAGAAGGAATATGTGCTTAATAACTGCGTATGCAAAAAATGTCCGAGTTTTGTTGAATGCGACGAGGACATTGGTTACTGTTTAACCGGTAAAAGCAAGTGCATAAAAGAAAAGAAAGGGTGTATCTGTCCTGATTGTCCGGTTACCAAAAAGATGGGCTTAAAGTGGGGCTACTACTGTATCCAGGGTTCTGCAAAAGAAATAATGGCCGCAGAACAGATGTAAGACAACGGTTTGGTGAGGGCGTAATCCGGCAGCAAATCCGTTAATTTTCCCCTTGACATTTACTAGTGAATTAGTATAATTTATTTAGACTTAAGTATCAGTAAATATATATAAGGGAGGTTTTAATGTACAAAACACTTGTCATAATCGCTGTACTGGGTCTTTGTACCAGTGTTTTTGCGACCTGGGAAAGACTCGGACCCTATGGAGGATACATCCGAAGTATTGAAGTATCACCTTCGGATGGTGATCTTGTTCATCTTACCAACTACACCTATCCAGCAAAAATTGCACGTTCGACTGACGGTGGTGCATCATGGATAACGATTGGTGAAGTGAGTAACTATCCTTATTGCTATACAATCGACCCAACGGACATCAATAAACAATACATTGGTAGTTCCTCCCGCACTTATAGGTCTACAAACGGTGGTGTTGATTGGTCATCTACTTATATATCAAACACTTATTTCAATGATATGATAGTACATCCAACTACCACAAATATATTGTATTCCGCAGGGATGAAATATGTTACCAGTGTTTGGCAAATGGCTTTCCATAAGAGTACTGATTATGGCGTTACCTGGACATCAACGATACTCCACACAGGTGAATACAGTACAGCGTATAATCTGGCGATCGATCCCAATGATCCTAACACGATATACGTGTGTGGTTATGAACGTACTGCGAGTGTTTCGTATTGTTTGTTATATAAATCAACCGATGGCGGATCTTCCTGGCAGGATATTGATGATACATTTCCCACCGGGCGATATTTGAATTCAGTATGCGTGCATCCTACAAATTCGAATATCGTCTATGCCGGTGCATCATCCGGTATATTTCGCTCGACCGATGCCGGGACATCGTGGTCACAAGTAGCCACCTACGCCTATAATTATGCAATGACTTCAAGTTCAAGCGAACCTAATGTCGTATATAGTGGTGGTTACTATGACATCTATAAAAGTACCGATTCCGGTGCATCGTGGACCTATGCGGATGTCGGTCTCGTCGGTAAATACTATCGGGGAATAGCAATACACCCAACCAATACTGCGATCATCTATACTGGAAGCGATGCCGGGTTCTTCAAAACTACGAACGCAGGTTCAAACTGGTTTGCCTATAATAACGATCTCAATCTTGCGAATATCGGCAATTTCGCAGTTGCGCCATCCTCGCAGACGACGATCTATACATCACAGGACGAAGTCGGGATGTTTCGGTCCACTGACTGCGGTTCAAACTTGACGATACTGCCGACGCCGGTAGCATGTGGTAATATCTGCGGGATCGGGATCCACAATGATGACCCCGATATTTTATGTGCACTAGAGGGAACCGGCTGAGGTAACGCTGAGCTCTTCAGGAGCACCAACGGCGGGTCCGATTGGTCTTTACTAGACAATGTCTATACCGATGGGGGCGATTTCCAGATCGATCCCACTGACAACGCGGTGTACTGGATGGGTGGTCGGTTATATGTCAGCCCGACATATTATATGGGTGTATCGATGAGCACGGATTACGGGTCTACCTGGACACGATGGCAGTTAACATCAGTCTACGGGTATGTCAACTCTCTAGCAATCGATCCCACGAATACCGATATTGTGTATTCTGCAGGATATCCTAGCATTTACAAGACAACCAATGCCGGCGGGTCTTGGACAGAACTGCTGCCAGGATTGACGAGTACAGTCTATGATATCGTGGTCGATCCGGATGTGAACACAACGCTTTATGCCGCACGCTACAACGGGGTGTGGAAATCAACTGATGGCGGCTATAACTGGCTCAATACAAATTGTACTTCCGGTAATGCTTATTCTCTACTCATTGATCCGGTTGATCATAACACTGTATATGCTGGAACGCGAGACGGTTGTTACCGGTCGACAAATGGGGGCAGTTCCTGGACACAAATGAATGATGGGCTTGAAGATACCTATGTAACGTCATTGGGGATATACCAGGATAACTATCTCTTTGCCGCAACTAATGCTGGAGGTATGTACCGTTGGAGTCTCAATGTAGGTACCAAGGAGATCTCGGATATCATAACTTCTGTATCCATCTATGCTTCTCCAAATCCGACCAGGGGACATGCAACGATTAGTTTCCATCTATACGATGACACCCATGTTGATATCTCGATCTATGATATCCAGGGTCGACTCGTAACCACGCTTATCAATGGTGTAACACACGCAGGATTGCACAGGGTTCAATGGGATGGTAAGGATAATGAGAGCAGGATAGTACCGGCAGGAGTATATTTCTACACGTTAGCCACGCCAGGGACTATCCATACTAACAAACTGATCATCATCGACTAATATTAAAAGGTTAAAAAAAGGGGCTCATGTAAGAGCCCCTTTTTTTAACTTCGATGTTCATACAATAAATTCAGCAGAACGCATTGATCGTAAATATCCTACTTTGCGCGCAATTTTTCCGCATATTTGGTATCGAGTGCCTTAAGACGACCAGAGATCAGAGAAGCAATAACCTTCATGACCCGGTAACCGATGTGGTTGTTCTTTTCAAAAAGGTCTTGCAGGCTATCGGCTCTCAGGGTAATGAGTTTTGTCGGTCCTTCGACCCATGCCCCAGCGGTACGCATATTTGGTTCGACGATTGCTGACCAGCCAAGGATCTCTCCGGGCATTACTTGGGCAATAGTAATACGCTCATCATCAGCCCCTTTAACCTTGATATCAACTTCGCCTTCAAGCACAAGATACAAATCTGTAGCCTGTGCCTTTTCCTCAAATATCCTAACTCCGCCTTCATAGGACTCTTCTTTAGCGATTGTTACGATTTGTTCCAATTCCCGATCATTAAGGCCCTGAAAAATCGAAAATTTCTTCAGATCATCAATAGACACCATAATTCCTCCTTTTTGGGCAATGAATACGTACGTTTGTTTCTATTGCTATAATGCTATTTTAATAATGGAGTAATTATAGTGATTCACTAGGCAATGTCAATAATCGTATATTTATTGACGAACCAGAAAAATGGTCATATAATAGGGGAAAGGAGGATGGATGAAGCTTGGTATAATTTCAGGAGGAGTACTCTTATGTTTATTCATAATTATTGGATGTTCATCAGACAGTGAAGCACCTGTTATTTCAATAACCGCACCCAATGATGATGATACAATCCGGGTTCATACGAGCATGATCACCGCTGATGCGTCGGACAATAAGGATGTTGAATATGTGGAGTTTTTTGTAGAAAATAATCTGGTGGGAACTGATTCCAGCACACCATATGAAACCAGCTGGTCGATCGCAAGTTATGATAACATGGAGGTGTTGACGATCCACGGGAATGCGCATGATTTCGCCGGGAATACCGGGCAATCAGATGTGATCGTGGTCGCCGTCGTTACCCGCGGACAGGTGAGCGGTTCACGTATTGATACCGTGTATATTCTTGACGCGGCCTGGGCTGAGATGAGTATCGTAATAGCAAATGCTCCGGATTCTGCCTTGGTTGACAGCATTACCGTAGCGGGAACGATCATGCACCAGCAGATCGCGGACGTGGATGTATATTTGCAAGCGCCGAGTAGCACTGAATACCAGATCTGGGATAATAATTTCGTTGAACCCACCGATACCATAATGACCATATTGTTTGAAAATGAAGATATCAACGGGACATGGCTGCTACGTATCTATGACGAGGTGAGTAATGGGCTCCAGGGGTTTGTTACGGATGTCTATCTGACAATATACTGGAAATACTAAACTACACATATACCTGAAGTAACCCCTTGACACAAAAGAATATTTGGTTATAATGATAATGGAAACCATTTTCATTAACAGGGGGAATTGTGATGCGTGGACACGGAAAAACAGGACATAGTTGGTGGTATCGCAGGTTCCGCGGTTGTGGCTACCGGATCACTGTACCGCGTGAAGCAATATTAGATGTCCTGAGCAGAACAGAAGAACATTTAAGTGCGGAAGACATATATCTGGCAATTCATAAGACCTATCCAAATATTGGTCTTACCACGGTTTACCGTACGCTGGAGATCCTGGTTCACATAGGACTGGTGTTCAAATTCGATTTTGGGGACGGCCGGGGGCGTTATGAACTGACCGAGGGACCCAAGGGCAAGCGGCATCACCACCATCTGGTGTGTACAAATTGTGGTCGAGTGGTTGATTACACAGATTTTATCGATGATGAAATGGAGTTTCTAAGCCGTGCTGAAAAAGGTCTTTCCAAAAAGTTTGATTTTGATATTACCCACCATGTTATACAATTCTATGGTGTATGTGATAAGTGCCGATGAAAAAAATTTATGCAGTAATGAAAATGATTTTCATTAATTGTTTTTACTGACACAGGAAAGGAGGTGTCTTATGCCAGCTGGAGATGGAACAGGACCACGGGGCTTGGGTCCAATGACTGGTCGAGGTGCAGGTTATTGCACTGGCTATTCTGCTCCTGGTTACATGAATCCTGCGTGGGGCAGGGGCTTTGCGGGTAGAGGTCGCGGCTGGTTCGGGCACGGTCGTGGTCATAGACGCTGGTTCTATGCCACCGGGGTACCGGGTTGGGCGCGGACTGGTTATGGGGGGCCGGTCTGTGGACCAACCGTGTACCCGTATGTGCCTGAGATGACCGCAAAAGACGAGATGAATGTGCTTAAGAAACAGGCTGAATATCTGCAGTTACAACTTAAGGACATTCAAGATCGTATGAGCACCTTGGAAAATGATGAAGCGCCGAAGAAGCAATAAACAAAAGGCTCAGGGGTGGGGTGTGTTGGAGCACGGAACACCCTCCCCCTGAAACCAGTACAGGACAACCTTAATCCCCTTTGACTTCGTTCAGGAAGGGAATGAAAATAAGAGTAACAAAAAAGAAAGGGAGGTATGCATATGCGTGTCGCAATTTCTACTGATGGGGATCTTGTAAGTGCTCATTTTGGACGCTGTCCTCAATTTATGATCATTGATATTGAACAGGGCAAGACCGTGAAAAAGGAGGTCGTTGATAACCCGGGTCACCAGCCAGGATTCATTCCGCAATTTTTACACGAAAAGGGAGTTATGTGTATTGTTGCCGGGGGTATGGGTAGACGGGCAACTGATCTATTTTCTCAATATAGCATACAAACGATCATCGGCGTGACTGGAACGATCGATGAAGTCATTAAAAGTCTGGAACAGGGGACATTAGAGGGTGGTCCGAGTCTCTGCAAGCCAGGTGCTGGAAAGGGGTATGGCGTTGAGAAGGATGAGTGCGATCATGAAGGAAATAGTAAGCATGAACATTGAGAACAGGAGGACATCACTATGAAGATCTGTGTTACAGCTCAGGGAAATACTGTGGATAGGGAGGTTGATCCGCGGTTTGGACGTTGTCAATATTTTATATTCGTGGACACTGAAACCAAAGAATTTGAAGCGATTAAAAATCCTAATATTGAATCAATAGGTGGGGCTGGTGTTCAGTCGGGTCAATTTGTTGCGGACAAGGAAATCAAAGCGGTCCTGACCGGTAAGGTAGGACCGAATGCATTCGAAACATTGAAGGCGGCTGGAATCGATGTGATTACGGGTGTGTCCGGTACAGTCAGCAATGTCATTAAAAAGTACAGCAAGGGTGAATTTACCCCCACTCAGGCACCAAGCGTTGGTTCGAAATTCGGGTTACCAGGCAAGACCAAGTGAGGAGGTGATTACGATGCCAGGAGGCGATGGAACCGGACCTATTGGGCAAGGTACAGGAACTGGTCAGGGCAGAGGCCAGAGACGCGGTCAGGGCAGAATGGGAATGGGCCGTCCCAATGCAACACCGGGCGGCAATTGTGTATGTTCGAAATGTGGAACCGTTGTTGTGCATCAAAGAAGACAGCCGTGCACCATGACCAAGTGCCCAAAGTGCAGTGCTCCCATGACACGACAGTAAGACGAAATTAAGAATGATTGGAGGTAAGATGCCGATATTTACGTATCGTTGCAAGGATTGCGGTCATATATTTGATTTTCTTGTAGTGAAAAAATCTGAGAAAGCACAGTGTGCAAAGTGCAAGAGCAGCAATATTGAAAAACAAATTACCGCTCCCGCTTCAATTCGCATGGGGATGATACCCTTAAAGGGAACAACATGTTGCGGCAAGTCAGAGCGGTGCGATACACCACCGTGTAGCGATGGTTCCTGCACACGGGATTAGACTGCTGGTATAGGACCGTATGATCATATCGTGCGCAAGCGGTAAAGGCGGGACCGGGAAAACCACAATTGCTACCAGTCTTGCCCTTTCTCTGGAAACAACTGTTCAATTTTTGGATTGTGACGTTGAGGAGCCCAATGCTCATATTTTTTTAAGGCCCCTCATAACAATCAGCAAATCTGTGTCCATTCCAGTCCCTGAGATCGATAGTTCAAAATGCGATTTTTGTGGTGAGTGTGCTCGCATCTGCGTTTATAATGCGATAGCTGTGCTCACAGATTCTGTTTTAACTTTTGCCCAATTATGTCACGGCTGCGGAGGGTGCAGCTTATTATGTCCTCGAAAGGCAATTGCAGAAACTGAAAAAGAAATAGGTGTGGTGGAATCAGGCAAGGCTGGCACAATCGACTTTGTGCACGGCAAATTGACCATTGGCGAATCTTTGTCACCACCATTAATAAGAGCAGTAAAAAAATGTATGACAACAAATGGAACGGTGATTGTTGATGCACCGCCGGGTACATCCTGCCCGGTTATCGCCTCGGTCAAGGATAGTGATTTTTGCATATTGGTTACGGAACCAACACCCTTTGGCTTGCATGACCTAGTGCTTGCGAATGAGGTGGTACGAAAACTAAGTATTCCTTTTGGAGTCATTATTAATCGGGCTGATGTTGGGGATAAACAGGTCGGTGAATACTGTGAAAAAGAAAATATTCCGGTGTTGATGAGTATACCTTTTGACCGTGAGATCGCAGTGGCATATTCAAAAGGCATTCCTTTGGTAGAACGAAAAAAGGAGTATAAAACTATTTTTAAAAGAATGTATGAAGAAATAAAAAGGAGGATTGATGGAAATTAAGCCAATAGGGATTATTCTCACGCCTTTCACTAATAAAAAAGATACGCCAATACAACCAAAAAGATCAAAAGCAATAGGCAGGATCAAGGTGTTCAAGGAATATACCAAAGGTTTGAGCGATATTGAAGCATTCTCCCACATTCTCTTGATATACAGGTTTCATAGATCGCGCGGCTATGAATTACTCGTGAAACCATTTTTGGATACGGAATTGAGAGGTCTTTTTGCGACACGTTATCCTCGTAGACCAAATCAAATAGGTCTCTCGGTCGTACGGTTGGTGAAAAGGACCGGTTCGACTCTTTATGTTAAAGGCATTGATGTACTTAACGGGACACCCTTGTTGGACATAAAACCATTTGTGCCGTACTTTGATGAAAAAGAAAAAATTCGCATAGGATGGTTAACAGAAAAGATAAAATGAAACAGATAACCATAATCAGCGGCAAGGGGGGTACTGGCAAAACTGTGGTAACTGCTGCGTTTGCCGTTTTAGCCAGGAACGCTTGCTTTGTGGATTGTGATGTGGATGCTGCTGATCTTCATTTATTATTAAAACCTGAAATACAAAAAACCCATGAATTCAAGAGCGGTGTGACTGCACGCATCGATAAAGAATTATGTACAGATTGTGGCATGTGTATTGAAGCATGTCGTTTCAATGCAGTTGATGAAAATTATTGTATTGATTCTTTGCAATGTGAGGGGTGTGCTGTGTGCAGTCATGTCTGTAATGTGGAAGCCATTCAAATGAAAGAAAACATCTCAGGGGAATGGTATATCTCCAGGACCAGATATGGTCCTATGGTTCATGCAAAACTTGGTATTGCGGAGGAGAATTCGGGCAAACTGGTTTCCCGGATACGACAGGCAGCAAGCGAAATAGCACAAAAAAGGCAACTCAATTCTGTGATCGTAGATGGCCCGCCAGGGATTGGCTGCCCCGTTATTGCTTCATTATCCGGGGTGGATATCGCGCTTATTGTCACCGAACCTACTTTATCGGGGATCCATGACATGGAACGGGTTGCTGATGTTGCTGCTCATTTTTCAGTGCCGACCTGTGTGGTCATAAACAAATATGATATTAATGTCGAGAACAGCGATGCTATTGAAGGCCTATGCAAAGAAAGGCATATACAGGTACTTGCACGGCTGCCATTTTCCGAGGATGTTGTGAAGTCGGTGGTGCGGGGCATACCGATCGTTGAATATAGTAAGGATGGGATTACTCCACAAATTGTCGAGCTATGGAATAATGTAGCAGCAATGATGCAATAACAATCGCTGTTGTTGGTAATTGGTCATTCGTCATTAGATATTCACAAATACAAATTACAAGTCATTAGTACGTCTTTGCGTTACGCTTTACGCCTTTCGCTTCCTCTCCAGCATTGCAAAGGTCACACCCGATGGTTCGTTAAAAAGGCAGATTGTAGGACCACCCGGGAACGGTACAGTCGGTTGTATGGTGATGAAACCTCCGTTATCCTCTATTTTTTTAACCTTGTCTTCAATATCCTCAACCAGTATGTACAGGGTAAGGAATGGCAGTTTTGCATTTTGCAGCGTGAAGATCCCTCCACCAAAAGCCTTTTGACCATCATCAGTTTGTAGATCATAGATAGTGCTGTTCTTGTCATATTCAAATTTCCAGCCAAAAACATCCTCGAAAAATTTAGCTGATTTTTCAGCATCGTGCGATGCCAGTTCCCAGTAACAGAGCGGGTTATTCATTATTACCTCCAGTTCACCTCAATCCAACGCTCTAGAAAATACCTGTTCATCTGTGCGGGGCAGAAAGATTATTGTCACCAGCGGATAATCATTATTAGAATACATCCGATAACTTTCATACTGATAGAGCAGAGACTAACCAGGGAAATTTGTGGTATGATCTATTACATAGCAGGGCATTTTTTTGGGAAGTGGAGGGAGTGATGAAACATGCCGCTGTTTTGTTAACCTTGACGGTCATACCACAAGTCCCCGGTATATTGATGTCAAATTACAGGTTGATGATTTGATCTTGCCGCTATTTAGCATAACTTATTAGAAGTACAGCAGGTATTTCACCTTGACCGCACCGATCATATATTGATGCTGCAGCTCGCCCACCGCATCCTGGGCATGATAGTCGTTGAGCGCGATATAGATCCACGATTTAGGACGGAAATTCCAGGTGTAAAGAAGACCAGGTCGGATGGAATATAATTCAGTGCTGTCCAGATATGTTTCAGGCGTGAGTGTAACGAACTCACCGAATAAACTCAGGCTCATATCCGCGGTGAAACGGAAGAAGAAATTCGGACGAATACGTGAAACCATCGATATAATCACATTTGTCGTATCCCATTCAATCCAATGATCAAGATGTACGCCGGTACTCCAGTTGGGCAGGATCGAATAGCTCATATTAAACCAATTCGAACCACGGTATGCAGGATATCCGCGTGCATAATTGTACGTGTAACCGTACCAGCAACCGAAATTGAGATGCTGACCAAGCAAATTACCCCATGTGTTCAGGTTGAATGATCGGGATATATAATTAGTGTCTGCTTCGTATGTTTTCCCGTAACTGAGCGAAATATAGTTGCCCCAGCGGTTTCGGTATTCCGGGATGAATTCAACAAAGCCTTCATATGAATAATCTGTTGCCCCGGGTTCTTTGTATAAGCCACCACCAAGATGCGCGCCGAATTGACGCATAAATCCTTGAGAGAATGAAAGGACAGGACCGGTAATAAGCATATACCGTTCCATACCAGCCCAGGGGACAAAACCGATATCACTCACGTCGAATGAATCCCGGACCATCGCAGCCGAGCCGAAGACGCGCCAGTTATCAAAGAGTACATGGAATCCTGTTGTAAAGGCATAATCACGTATTTTATTCCGGTCACTCAGCGCACCCTGAATGATCAACTGATTCGCTCCTTTACGCAAGACACCATCAATACCGACCGCATAGTTGTAATTATTCTCATCAACCATTGTTCCACTGAACAGAAGACCAATGTCGGAACCCTGGACAATGCTGCGCTTCAAACGCAGGACGCCAAATCCACGGTGAGGCTCGATCACGGAATCGTATTCTTCATACTGACCTGTGTATGCGCCGAGCAGGCCGATGTTCCAATCGTGGGAGTTATGAGTAACTTTCAGTCCACTGATTATCGGCACCGCATCGCCATTTAGAGATTTCCCGATCCTTCTGGAATAGAATAATTCCAGGTTCTGGAAAAAACCCCAGTCACCAAAGCCTGACATGTGGAAGATATCAGTGCCTTCGATAAAGAACGGGCGACGTTCGTTCAGGTAAGTGGGGTATCGACCAAGATTCAAGGTGAATGGATCGGATTCTATCTGGGCAAAATCCGGGTACACGGTTGCATTGATCGTTGTTTGAGGTGTCACATCCCATTTCAGGTTCAATGATGCACTTGGCTTGAAATCCGTGCTATCGGTGTCATCATCATACCAGTGTTGATTGACCCGTAGATAACCCTCAGGATATAGTTCAAAGTAATACCCTGTTGCCTGCGGGTTTACTCCTTTGAGCACACCCCATTCAGATACCAGTTCGCCGCGTGCATGCTCGACTTCGGTCCAGAAATCTGTTTCGCGTGTCTTTGCGGTATAGCGCATGAATTGGATGCCCCATTCATCGAGTCCTTTCTTATAACGAATCGATTTGAATGGTATGCGTACCTCAACTTCCATTCGATCATCCCGGACACTTACGCCACGGTACCAGATACCTTCCCAGGAATCGTCCCATTCTCGACCATCATCCATCACCTGACCATCATAGGGGATCTTACTGCCGAAAACGATAAAATAGTATCCGGTCGTTTTGTTGCCGAGCGGATCAATGCTTACACGGATATGGTCTTCATCTTTTGTATAACAGGCGATCGGTGCGTGGATCGGAGCATAGCAGCGGAATGCAATATATAGATTTTCATCATCCTGCAGAACATAAACTACGGTCGGTTGTTCTGGATCGGTTTTTTCGTATGGTTCGTACTGTATAAATCCATACGCTGAATCTCCCTGTAACCAAAGGTCTTCAATAATACCATCGATCTGCGGGGCAATGTCAGTGGTGTATACATTGACCACTTTCGCATTGCATAATAGAACGAGTACCACTCCCCAAATACTCATATGATCTCCTTTCTACCCTCTATACGGGTAGGTGTATGTACTGGGAGAACCGTCTTTCAAAGCGATACAGTAAAATATGCCGATATCATATGAAAACATCATATCCTCCTGGTTAATCTATCCTGTGCTACCTTTTCAAGATATGCCTTACGCCAGAGATAATACTCATGTAATTGATTGTGCTTATGTTGATGCGCAAGGTGGATATGGTGACTGCGTACGAGCTTGACCAGTGCCACCGCACCAAGGGTAACGGTAACGATAGCAGCAATAGCATATACCGCGTATTCACTGATCAATGTGCTTAGAGTAAAGAACGATCTTCGATAGGTTCTGTAGCCTTGCTCGGTATATTCTTCCCGCTCGCCAAATACAGTGATTCCTTGAACCATATTGAGCGAATCAATTTCATCTGCCAATTGCCGGGGTGCAATTACATCAATAACAGGGACAACGTCCGCACCAATGTACCCGTCAGTTAGAGAATTTTTATCTCCTGATGTACCTCCGGTGATCGACAGGGTGATTATCAGGATGTAGAAAAGCGTAAACATTTTGAGTTCTCCTTATTGTTGCTTACTCAGATCGGTGATGCCGTGTAGATACACCCTGGTAAGGTAATCAACATATTTAGTGAAAAAAGCATCGTCTAAAGGGATCGAATGGTCGTCGTGTTTGAAGTGTTCTTTTACATGCTCTGATGCATCCGGTTCATCAGCGATCCGGTCACAGCAATAACGGGCTCTAAAAAAACCGCCAATGATCTTACCGAGGAAATCTCTTAAAACACTTGTTTGTACTACATTCTCAGGATCCAAGCCAAGAATCCGAAACCAGGCATCCGCTTCCTTCCGATGGCTTTCAAACCATCTGATGCGATAGTCAGTTATCTCAGGAATATCAACCGGTATCGCACCAAATGCTGCATTGGCAAGATCAGGATTCTTGCGGTAGAAGTCGACCAGGTTATGGATCAATGTCCGGACACGTTCTTCGAGTGGCGTATTTTCATCTCCGGGAATACTGATCGCCTTTATATATCTGGTGTAACATTCATCCATGATCGCCTTTAAAATACTGATCTTACCATTATAATAATAATTGATCATTGATATTTGAACCTCTGCTTCTTTGGCGATTTCACGGATACCTACAGCCGCATATCCTTTTTGTGCAAAAAGCCTGACCGCAGCATCAAAAATTCTTTCCTTAGCTTCCAGTTTCTTATTGTCGGACATTAGAACCTCCATTCCAAAATCGAACGTTTGTCTGAATCAATCGTTCGTTTCTATCAATCGTTCGTTTAATTATAATGATGAAACAGAAAATGTCAAGGGGTCAATTTCTTGTTATTTCACAAGGCTTTACAAGAACAGACTCGGGAAATCTATATATAGCAACGATTTATTGTTTACCACAAAAAGTATTTAAATTTCGTGAGTTAGTAAGTAAGTGAGATTAAAAACATAAGAATGATCGTTTAAAAAGCATTGTTCTTCTTTGCAGTATTATTCTTTTGCCTTATGACACCCTTTACCCCACTGATATAGAATTCCGTGAGAGTCTGGGTAAAACGTTCATAAAACTCATCCGTGTATTCTTTGCATTGCTTTTGGATTGCCATTTCCCATGAATAGCGCCCGCGGAAATGAATCAGAATTATATTACCTAAAAGACCATTGAACAGATTAGCATGAACGTCATTATTAAGATCCAAGCCAAGTTTATTGAACAAATCTTGGAGTAATTGCCTGTGGTGTTCTGCCCAGGATACTTTCAATTCAATGATCTCAGGAATATCAAAAGGCACCGTGTCAAAGGCAACGAGTGCGAGGGCGGTATTGCTTTTAAAAAAATCAATGTAGTTCTTTATCACCAACTGAATATGATCTTCGACCGGTAGTTTGATATCGGCTTCAATGATGGCTTTTTGATGTTTTTCATAGGCGATATTAATGATCTCTTTAAGGATACCGATCTTACCACCAAAATGATAATTCACCATTGCAATATTTGCATCAGCGGTTCCAGTGATCTCTCGAATTCCGACTGCGTGGTATCCTTTCCGGGCAAAAAGCATGATTGCCGCATCAAGGATCTTGTGCTTCGTGCCTTTTTTTTCTTTTTCAGCCATAGTAAATTTACGTTCAAACGATTGTTTAATTATAGAGGGAAAAAGGAAAAACGCAAGAGCATTGTAACCAAATACCCCCTCACCCCAGCCCTCTCCCCCTTACAAAGGGGGAGAGGAGAAAGGAGAGGGGATAATGAGTAAAACGAGACTAACGAATTCAACGCACATAACGATAATAACGTCAGTTCGGGTTCTTCTTCCTCGTCAGGCTGATGATCGCCGGGATGAAAAGGACCGTAGTTACAAAACACGCGGCAACGCCCACGGCAAGGAGTGTACCAAGACTTTGATATGCAGGATAGCCACCAAATGCGAGAGTGCCAAAACCGGCCATGGTAGTAAGCGATGTAAGCATGATCGCTTTTCCGGTGCTCCTGAGCACCAGGGGCGTTTTCGTAAAGCCCTCATATTTATAACGATGCAGTATATGCACACCGTCATCAATACCAATTCCCACGATCATGGGGATACCCATGACATTGATGAAATCAAGCATCATTCCGAATGATTTCATGATCCCCATCATCAAGATGCCCCCGGTGATCAGAGGTATCATGGCAAGAAGCGCTAATTTTAAACTGCGAAAATCGATCCATAAGAGAACGGTAACAATAATGAGAGTGAGGAGTGTTGCCCACAGTCCATCCTTACCAATCAGGCTTACCAGGTGCATGAACATTGGCGGTGCTCCGGTCGCTCTCGGACTGACGAGTTCGAGCTGCTTGGTAAACCGGTCCAGGATTGCGAAATCCCACAACTGTTGACGCGCATAGATCGTGACCAGGAAGTTATCTCCTGCTTCGTTAACATAACGCTCACGCAGGTGGTCAGGGAGCATGTCGAGGGTTATAATTTCGGGATTTGCCATGCTAAATACTTTAGCATACAGATTTGGAAAGTAGTAATTCTGAAATGTGTTGAGTTGTTGCAGGGCGATCGAGGGATTTTGTTTAATGCGGTCGGCAAGTTCCAGGATGTAACTCTCAGAATCTTCTTTTTCCGGATCGCCGATAAGTAGTTTGCACTTGTCATCGATCTTATCCTGTCCGCCAATAAAGGCGAGCTGTGCAAGTTCATAGATATTAAGGTCAAGACGCTCGAGTTGCTCAACCAGACGCGCAAGGTCCTTTTGGGTCATCGGCTGCAGTACCCTATACCGTTTCAACGAACCCCGGATATTCTCTATGTAAGGCTGCCGCACCAGCTGGACGGATTCGGGAGGACATACATCTCCGATTCCTTCGACAATACTCAATGCCGGTAATGCTTTTGCTTTCTGCTCGAGTTCCCAGGATTCCTCGATCGAGGATCCAGTGACCATCGCAAAATCAGGACTCATATCAAAGGCTTCGATGATCGTATCTTGAAGGTGCACAACTTCAATGTCCGGTTCGATACTGAGCATATTATAATTGAATTTCAGATTCAATGCCTGATATAAACAGAATGCTGTGATGACAATAGCGATAACGAGATAAATGACCGGGTGATTCATAATATTCTTACCAATAGTCCCAAGGAATCTGAACTCCAACACTTTCGGTGTTACCGGTTTCTTTTTTATCTTTGAAAGTACTCTTTCGCGGGCCGTTAATACCGCAGGCAGTCCTGCAAGTGTAGTGAACAGTGCGCTGAGAATACCTATACCCAGTACGATTCCCATTTCTTTGATGCCACGCGTCGATGATATTGCGAGCGCAAAAAACGCGGCGGCTGTCGTCAATGCTCCGGTTACGATCCCGGAACCGGCGCGCGCGAAGGTCTCTTCCATGGCGGCTATGCGGTCAGGATCGATATTGCGGCGCTCATTGTACACAGAGATAAGGTGTATGGAATAGTCAATTCCCAGCCCAATGAGTATCACCGCAAATACAGAAGTCATCAGATTAAGACGCCCGATCGTGACTCCCACCACACCTGCGGTAATGAGGATCGCGACCACCAGATTCATCCCGGCAAGGATCGGTGCGCTCCACATCCTGAAACTTATTATGAACAATGCGATCACCAGCAGGAACGCGAGGATCGAACTGATGGCCATGGTTTTTTCCATGTATTCCATTTCGTATTTCTGAAGCGGGATGATACCGGTGATTCCAGCATGAACACCAGGATATTTTGCTTTAGTCTCTTCAAGGATCTTCTCGATCGCTATGGTCGAGGCGATATCCTTGTCTATGTCGATCGATGAGAATGTCGGTTTACATGAAAGAAGCAGTGTGTTTTTATCATAGGAGATGAAGTAGGGATCGCCGTACAGGAACTGTTCGACGGCTGAGTCTGCAACTGCCCGGTTTGCGTTCTCCGGGTCACTGATAAACTTATCCATGGTTTGCAGCCAGTAGAGGAATCCATCGATCGAGCGGGCGGCTTCATCCTCTTCGGTCTTTGTGCTCAGCGCATCATCGTTACCGATATACTCCTTTTCAAAATTGTCATTGATGTTGTCAAAGAACGGTACGAGATTGAGGTTACCGAACATCTCCTGCATGGTCTCGAGATCCTGCGTTTCCGCGAGCATGAATCCGTGACTGCTGAAGAATTCCTTGTCGAGTTTGTAGTCGACCCGCTCGACATATTCTTCTAATTTTCCTATCTCGGGTGCGATAAGGTCTGCAAATTCCTTTATCTCCTGTTCCTCACCCTGAACCACAATGAGGATCGTAGATGCACTTCTGTATTCATTTATGATACGCTCAAATTCCTCGGCCATGGGATCACCTTCAGGAAGCATATCTGACCACCGCATGTCCATCTCCAATCCCTGTGCTGAGAAAAGGGATAGGATGATCAGGATAAACATGCCGCCGATGACCCACCATGGATGGGTCGAGGCAAAGCGAGCCCATTTTCGCAATAGACGTTCTTTCATGGTGACCTCCTAGAAATACACGGTTGCGCGGATAAATCCGCCGGTGCCAAGAGTATTACTGAATGCAGAACCTTCTGAGCCGAGGTAGAGATTAAGCATAAGCGTAATATCTACATTCTCGTACATGCTGTAATTCACCATGGGAATGATCGCGGCACCCTGATCCGTTATGCTGAATATGCCCATGCTGCCAATGGTTACATAATCAGTAAGTGGAAATTGGATAAGACCGTATATCTGGTCCTGCGCAATAGTTTTTGATTCACCGGTTATATAACGCATCCAGTCGTTAAGATCATAGTTCTGGTGATCATCCTTTGCGCTTGAGTTACGATGGTATTCAACCATCGTATATAATCCACCTTCAAACGTATAGTCACCACCAACAAGGAGTTCATAGGAAGTGCTGTCGCTGATTTCTGCTATATTATATATACCTTCTCCCCAGACACCCAAACCCAGCAATTCACCCACGATATCGCCCCCGACAATGATGCGTTCTTCAACCGTCTGCTGGAATGTATAGAAATCCGTAGAAGTCTGCTTGAATTGATAACCCAGAACAGAGATATCGAAGTGCCCGAGACCGATCTTTACACGACCAAGTTTACCTGAATTTTCCCAATCGGAAGCAATAGGGGAAAGGAGCGCAGTGATGTTCAAACGTGGGATCGGGTAGAATTCAAGACGCAGAGCATTATGACCTGGTTGTTCATAATTTGGATCGAGGGCATCTTTGGTATTGAATACATCGGTCGGATTTGAGAAATATCCGGTACCGAATGATATCTGTTGTTTTCCGATCATTAAAGCTAATCGCCGCACGTGTAATCGTACAAATGCATTATCCAGATAAAGGGTATCCTTAAATGAGAACTGGTAGAAGCGTTGCTGGTAAGGGGGTATTGCATTTCTTATCGAATCAGGAAGGAATTCAAGGATATCCCAGGTTTTTTTGCCGAAGTAGTTCAAATAGATGATATCCGCACCAAAGCGGACGTTCTTTATATCCGTGCTACTAAGATCGACCCTCAGTTTTCCATAGGAGGATTGGTAATAGGTGCTGTCAAGATAGATACCTGAGTATTGCGGCTCGAAATAGCCGTATATCTCAACCTGTCCATTAGCCAGTATGAAAATTCCACATCCCAAAATCCAAAATCCAAGCAAAGGTAAAGATATTTTTTTCATTGTTTCATTCCTTCTTCTGTGAATAGTTCATCAGGCAGGTCAACGTTGTAGTTAACCTCAATGATCTCCATGTGTGTCTTCGTATCATCCAGTTTATTGTACATCGTGTATTGCGTGGGTGTATGGATATCGTCGATAAGCTGGATATCACGTAAGATCAATTGCTTCTCGCGCAATTCGGGATCATCTTCGTGGAAATAGTCGATCACAATCGGTACGAGTGTTTCTATATCCACCCATATTATAAGACGCGAATACCCGGCATCGCTGTCCGGTTTGCGGTATAATTCCAGTTTGTAGCAGGTATATCCCTCCTTGTTCTCGTCCTTCAGACGCATAGAGGAATACTCTTCAGTGAAGGTGTTCGAACCACCCATATCCTCATAGGAAAAATCACTGCCTTCCACCTTTTGTTTCTTCGCATGGGTGGCCAGTTTTCGCACATGATTCTTTTTCGGGAAATAGGTCCAGATATCATCGCCATCATTGAGCATGAGAATGGTCTGTCCCTTGATTCTTGATGGTTCGAGGTACTTCATCAGACTTTTCTCGCCGCCACCCTTGGCAAAAGTGTGGTAAACAAAGGTGCGCTCGTCACCCGAGGTGGTGGTGATCGTCATCTTCATCTTACCTTCAGATTGCTCCGGATTAAGGGTTTCGGTCATATTGCGGATGATATCTTCCGCGGTCATTTCTTCCTGAGCAAATAGTGGTATGCTGGTAATGATGACTACCAGACCTACCGTAATTGCGAATATTTGGTTCTTAAACATATTATCTCCTTTGTTTACCACATCTTATACCGTTTTCTAATTTCGCTATCACCAGTACTATCATCCTGCAAACCTTTAAGAAAACAGTCAACGATTTTTTCGAATTCTCCAGGAACATACATTTTTATTGTATCCTTAGGTGCTCCAAGAATACGTTCGATCATATCCTGGTACATGAGGATCTTCTGTGCCATTTCTTCGCATATCTCCCGGGGATTAATTTTTGCTTTCAGCAGAGTCTTACATATGGCTTCATTGATATTTTTCCCAAGATTGATCATCGTTTCACCTATCAGATCTGGATATTCGGTATTGAAAACGCCTTCTTTGATACCTTGTTTCACAATTGATGCAATGATGGGGGAGTTCTTTTTGATTGAGCTTTGGAACATGCGTTCCCGCATTTGTTGATTTTCGTCTCGATAGAGCGTCCGGATAATGACGATGAAGACATCCAGGTTCTTGACCTTATACGATGCGCCGGCGTGAAAGAAATCATTGATTTTTTCGATAGCGTTTTTTTTTGAATTAGCAATTGGTTTTAGATGTTGGGACATTTCCGTTATCATTTGATCAACCAGGGTATCGAGCAGATCATCCTTTGATTTGAAATAATGGTAAAATGTACCTTTGGCAATACCAAGCGAATCAATGATATCTTGAATTGTCGTATTTTCATAACCTTTTTGAAAGAACAATATTTTAGCAGCAGCCGTTAGCTCATTTTTTCTCATATCATGTTCTTTGTTCTCTCTTTTCATATTTCCTCCAGTAGACCGACGGTCAGTCTATAGGTTGTTATATTCGACCGACGGTCGGTCTACATAATAATAAAGGTTTTCTGATTTTTGTCAAGGGATAAAACGCAAGATTTCGAAATACCGAGATATATTGTAGGTATAAACTGTAAGTAAACAAACATTCTTATATATGCGTCAAAACTATTGAGGAGGTTCATAGATGAGATGGACGATGACTGTGCCGTTCGCAAAGGAGATCAAGTCCTGGATATATGTAATTCTTAGCGTTCTCGTGATCCGGGCGACATTCGTCGAGGCGATGGTCGTGCCTTCGGGATCAATGGAGAAAACACTGCTTACGGGTGATGCATTATTGGTGAACCGGTTCGTCTACGGTGTGAAAATACCGTATCTACGGATCGATATCATTCCCGGTAGAACACCCCGGCGGGGTGAGATCATTGCCTTCAGTTCTCCGATCGAGAATAAGACCCTGGTCAAGCGGTGCATCGGGATTCCCGGTGATACGATCGAGATCCGTGATAAGATCGTGTATGTGAACGGGATGGTTTTTGATCCTTCATTCGTGACCCATTCAGACGAGCGGATTTTCCCGGGGACTTCTTATACCGAAGTCTACCAGGAATTATGGGAGACCCGCCGGTTCATGGAGATGGAAAAGAAAATCATTTTTCTGCGGGACAATTTCGGTCCGGTTATTGTGCCTGAAGACTGTGTTTTTGCGATGGGGGATAACCGCGATAATTCACTTGATTCCCGGTTCTGGGGTCCGGTTCCGATGCGTCTGCTGCTTGGAACACCATTCGTTATTTACATATCCATCGATATCGGTGAACAGGCAGAGAATCTCTGGCAACTACTCCGCGTATGGAAGTGGAAAGGAATGCGTTTTGATCGTGTTGGCAAGGTGATCCTGTCCCAGGTTGCTTTACTGCGATAAAAATATCCCTATAATAATGTAATGGAACAACCTGAGCAAAAACCCATCCCAACCTTCAGGGATTTTTTATACTGGCTGGTATTCGTCCTGCTTATTTTACTTATCGGGAGCGTGGCGATCATACGGCACTCGTTCTGGTGGTTTTTATTCTATCTCGGGATCGCTGCTGGTGCAATCCTGGGACTCTGGTATCAGTTCATCTGCCCTGGATGTCCGTACTATAAACAAAGCGTGGATACATGTAAGTGTATGTTCATATGGGGGCTGCCAAGGTTCTACAGCGCAAAGAATCGCCCCTATAGAACACATGAATTGATCTTAGGTTATCTGGGTATCAGTATTGTGTTTTTATTCCCTGTGATATGGCTTATCTTTCAACCCCTTTTGTTTATTCTCTATGGAGTATCATTTACGCTTTTCATCCTCACTGTATTCCGGTACGAATGCAGGAAGTGCCTGCATAACAACTGCCCGTTTAATAAAAAGAAATAGTTTATTCAGACGGGGACAAAAAAATCAGTCTTTTAACCGGTAGAGGTAAATATTCCCTGTTGCTGCTTCGATCTCGATAAGCGGACCACCTTCATTGAGTTTACCCTTTATCGAGTTCGCTTTTTCTTCTGTGTATTCTATGGGAAGATCGTGCACCTTGAGGTTGCCCATTACGATACTGGCTTCGATATCTGCATTGATGCTTTCAAGGATAAAGATTTTCATCGTTCCGTTTGCCAGTTCAAATTGAGCGCCATCTTCGGTTATTCCCCGGACTTCAGCATTGATTGTGCCATTCGCCAGTTCAATGTCATTGATGATCACGTCACCTTCAATACGAATATCACCATTTGCCAGTTCAACCGTGACTATTCCATTCACCTCAATAACATTAACATCACCATTTGCATTTTCGATATGCAAATCCGCAGTTATTCCTTCGATGTCGATCTTACCATTCACATTCTCGATAAACGCTTCCTTAATATAATAGGGAACCTGGAGATCGAGATCGACTGACACATCAGCATTATCCTCAAGATAGCGTGTTTTCACCTCGAACGTCTCTCCCGAAGTGATATCGATCGTTACTTTATCGAGCTCGGCATGGTCCTTTTTCGTTCTTTTTACGATATCAATGATAATATCATTACCCTCAATTCCAGTAATGGTGATATCACCGTTGATATTAGAGATTTCCAATTCAGAATCAGGCCCTACTCGGTATTGTTCATGCAATTCTGCAGTGAGACTGAATGCAATAGTCACTAAAACGAGTATTGACAGTGAATATTTCATATAAAACCTCCTGTTGCTATAATATAAGTATATACAAACTTTCATAAAAGCAATGATAATGATGAGCACTTTTTGAGGTGTTCAACTCTTATACGCGGATCATCAACATAAGTTTCATATTTTGAAACCATCTCTCCGGCTTATTAAGTCTTTTCCTGCCTTCTGGTAGCACTCTCATACCCTCTAATAGAATAACCAATAACAGACATGAAGCAAAATTGGAATATGTGACGTTTACATGTGTATGTTAAAATGTAGCAGACGATGAGGATGATGTATGTTCGGGTATTTAAATCAATCAATTGCAGTAACAAGGAGGATATTATGAAGTCGACAGACAGAGTCTCATGGATGATCGGACCGTTCATAATCATTATGATAATCGGTCTGCTCATCAGTGGTATCGCAACCCTCATTCATGCAGCAACTCCACCTGAGGATGATCCAGCAAGCCAGGTCAGAATGTCCTGGGAAGAATTCAAGGATCTGCTCAAACTGGATACCGATGAAATAAAACTGACGTGGGAAGAGTTCAAGCGTCTCCTGGCACAGACCGGTAAAGAGGTTAGGGTGGAATACGAGGTTCAGGACGGAGAGGTTACACTGTCACGCGAGCAGTTCAAAAAAATGCTCGATCAGATGCAGGGACCTGAAGCAGTGTCATTGAAGCCTCCGATCGATTATCTGATCACCAAGGCTGAATACACCGCAACCATGCAGCAAAAGAGCACAACCTTCAAAGCACGTTTTTATGTGCAGATATTTGAACAGGACCGGAATACCTATCCGAAAATACGGTTGCTACCAAAGGATGTCGCTTTACGGGAAATCAAGATAAATAATAAACAGGCTCTTGTGCTGATCGAAAACGGATGGTATGTACTTACCACTGATACGACCGGTCAACATACGATCGATGTTGAATTCTCGGTCAAATCGAATCTTGACACCAAACCGTATGTCCTTAATGTGACAATCCCTCAAACAGCGATTACACTATTCAAACTGGAAGTGCCTTTGAAGGACATAACTGTCCAGATACCCTCAGAAAAACATATGACCGTGTCATATGGTGCAGGTCACACATCTGTCGAAGCGCAATTGGCTACGACTAATGCATTACAGGTTAAGTTGCTGCGCAATGTTACCAAGGATCGGGGAAAAGGACAGGCCAAGATCTACGCCGACGCAATGAACCTTTTATCGATCGACGAAGGAGTCTTGCGGGTAACAAGCAGGTTTAAGATCAACATAATCCAGAATACGGTCAATCAGTTAAAAATACAGGTTCCAGGCGGTTATAGTGTTCTGTACGTCAATGACCAGACCGGTCAGGAGATACATGGATGGTTTGTTCGGATGGATAATGGCAATGAATTGTTGACCATACCCCTGGATGGAGATGTCGAGGGCACGGTGATCTTTACGGTCGTGGCGGAGAAACTGTTCGAGTCGGATGATGAAGTCATTTTTACCGGGTTGAGTGTTGTGGATGCGATCCGCCATACCGGGTATATCGGTGCGGAGAAGCTAAGTTCTGTCGAGGCTCAGGTCAGTTATATCGAAAATATTGACCGGATCGATGTGCTTGACCTTCCCCGGGAACTCGTTGGTCTTTCGTCTCAGCCGATCTTGTTCGGATTGAAGTATGCCCAGCTGCCATTCACCATGAATATTGCGATAACCAAGCACGAGGATTTACCCGTTGTCCATACGGTAATTGATAATGCTAATGTGGTAACCGTGTTCCTGAAGGACGGTAAGGTCATATCCAGGGTGGTGTATTCTATTCAGAATACTGAAAAACAATTCCTTGAGCTTTCATTGCCCGAGGGCGCAGAAATATGGAGTCTCCATGTTGATGGGGAACGACAGGTTCCCGCACGGAATGTGGATGGTACATTTATGATCCCCCTTGCACGATCCCAGATACAGGACGGTGTCGTGAGTGCATTCACCGTTGAACTGCTGTATTTCCAGAAAGGAAATGCCTTTTCTGTCTTCGGGAATGGACGGATCTACTTCCCCCGTGTCGATGTGGTCATAAGCAAGATGCTATGGTCATGTTATTTTCCCATACATTACCAGTTCGTGCATTTTGGTGGTAATGTCGAGAAAGAGATCCTGGCAAGCGGCATAAATCCACTCTTGGGGAAGAGCCGTGTTTTTACCTATGATGAAGTCACCCAGTATAACAAAGCCCTGGAAAATTGGGAAGCTCCTGCTGCAGGAATGCCAGTCGATAAAAAGGTAGAGGAAACACAACGCAAACTTATGAGTGAATTCCGTTCGAGCACTGCGAATGAAAAGGGTGTTTTCCTGAATCAATTACGCGAAGAGATCAATTTTGCGCAGAACGTCCAAAAGGGCCGGGATCAGGCAGCAATGTTGATGATCGAGATCCCGACTTCAGGACAACTCTACCGGTTTGCTAAAACCATTGTTAAGGATGAAGATCTGTATATTACCGTAAATTACATGCGTGGTTGGGTGGGCGCTTTACTGCGGATCCTGTGCCTGGGTATTATGGCTGTGATCGCTATCCTCTTGCGGAGGTTTTTTGTAAAGGGTTTCATACTGTTTAAAGGCTGGGTGGTAGCGCACCGTCGATTCTTTGAATGGCTGCGTACACCAGCCGGGACACGGTCATTACTTGCATGTGGTGCAATACTTTTCTGGTTCCTGTCCAAGGTGATATTCGTTGTCGTTGTGCTGCTTCTTATTCTGTCATGGCTAAAACCACAATGGATCTTCAGGCAGCATGCGGTTGACGAAAAACAAGATCATGTTGATACGGTGAAAAAATAATTACCGGATCGTTCAAGGAAGGGATCCGGTAACGACCATGTAACGAAAATCAGGACCTTCGAAGCCAGGCTGCATGTAGCTGATGAAGACTGCAATATAGGTGTTCTCTTCATGCCGGTATAAATAAACATCTGAAATATGGTACGAGAGGACATTTGCTCGCCTCGATGGCAGTTCGGAATCTCTCTGCAAAATCAATGGATCGAGAATATCCGGAGCCTCGATACTCAATTCGAGCATTTGTGGTGGACCGTATGCCAGGGGCAGATCATCAGGGATATCATATTCGATCTCCGTGAGTCTTACTGCATACTGAAAATACTTTCCCAGACTATCGAGCGGGAGATCGGATCCAGATAGCCGTACAAAATGGGGATCGATATCCGGTTCATGACGAGCCTGGGTTTTCAGATGGTACCCGGTGTTACCTTCGATGATACCAAGATCAAGGAATCTTTCGTGCGCGTGTTCACGGGCTCGGTCACGTGCTGATTCATCCCATTCATCCTCATCAAGGGATACAAGGATCGGTGTACAGACGAAACTATTCTTGGGTACGTTAACAAAAACGATCTCGGAGTAGGGGAATCCTGAGCCGTCATACCAGCCGAATTGTTCGAACGCAAGATATTGACCATCCGGTGAAAATCCAATGAAATGGAGGGTGGCTTCATCCCCTCCGTGTACCAAAGACGGAAAAGAAATCATAAGGCTGAGAACGAGGACATATCGCATAATATTTACCTCCTCTGTGAGAGTATACGGTAAGAGATGGTTTCGTCAACACCGATTGTTGCCCCTTGATTTCCAGCATGTATCGGTATACTATTACCTTCTTACTTCTATGTTATATCTTGGTAAACGAAGTGCATCCATCAAGCGTGCTGCTATCATCGATATCGGTTCAGAATCGATACGTTTGATCATTGGGGAGCGAAAGCGTAAAGAACTAAAGATCCTTGAGTTGTTGAAAAATATCCTGCCGATAGGGAAAGATACATTCTACAAAAATACGATATCTCAAGCATCGATCGGTCAAGCGATCGAAATTCTCCAAAAATATCTACGTCTTATGCGGGACTACCATGTTAAGGCATGCCGTGTCATTGCTACCACGGCAGTGCGTGATGCCCGTAACCGGGATGTTTTTGTCGACACGGTCAAACGGAAAACAGGACTGGAAATCGAGGTTTTTACTGCTGGTGATGTAATCTATTATATCGACTCATATATACAATTCCGTTTAAAAGATCAGTATCCCATCCACAAGAAGAATTTATTGATCGCAGAGCTTGGAGCGGGCAGTGTGGATTTTTCTCTGATGGAGCAGGGTTATATGCTCATGAATATCGGCTTACCGATCGGAACACTGAGACTTGATCAGCGTATCAGTGCAATGCTTCAATCACCGCGAGAAGCATATAAGGCTCTCGAGGAATATATCGAATATGAATTCAAATTCCTGGGCAGTCAGTTTCCGCAGGTTGCGATCGATGATGTGATCCTGATCAGCGAGAATTTCGGGTTTCTGGTGCGGGATCTCCTGAAAAAGAAGGAAAATAATGAGACGATCATTCCTCTGGCGCGTGATGAATCTCGGCTGATCAAGAAAGAAGCTCAGGAGAGGTCCCCGGATGAACTGGTGAAGAAATATGGTATACCAATGGAGATTGCAGATACGCTGGACGTACTTTCGCTGACCGTCGACTCATTTTTTAAATACACAAAAAATGAAAATATTTATCTTTTCGAAACCTCGCTCCATGAAGCAGTATTGACGCATCTCCTTTTCAATCTAAGTCTTTCACGCCGGTATAACAAATCAAGACAATTACTTTCTATTGCCCGTGCATTAGGGAAAAAATATAATGTAGATCTTGCACATTCTGAGCAAGTCGCGCGATTGAGCCGTAAATTATTCAATAACCTATACCGGCATATGGGTCTGCGCAAGTCGGATATTCTTTACCTTTTAATGGCCGCCTATCTGCATGATATTGGGAAATTCATTTCAAACCGGGCGCACCACAAACACAGTGAGTATGTTATTATCTCGCTCAACCTGTTCCGCCTAACCGAGCAAGAGGTCAATATCATCGCAGCGATCGCACGGTATCACCGGAGGTCCACACCACGCCCTGCGCACCTCATCTACAGTTCATTGTTTCCCGAACATCAGATACTCGTGCAAAAACTCAGTGCAATATTACGCATAGCGGACGCACTGGACCGTTCCCACCGTCAGAAGATACAGGATATTGAAATACATATTACGCCCAAGCAGGGGATCATTCTTGATGTGTTGAGCGACGAAAGCCTGGTGATCGAACAGGCATTTTTTGAGGATAAAAGGGGTATGCTGGAGGACATAACCGGGGATGAAATAATCTTAAGGATAAGTCATGACCGACACCACCGTAGATAAAGAAGAAGAACGAAAACGGTTACTCATACACAGAGAATTAAGCTGGCTCGCGTTCAATGAGCGCGTACTCGATGAAGCCGTCGATAAAAACAATCCACTGCTAGAACGGGCAAAATTCATCGCGATATTCATAAGTAATCTTGATGAATTCTACATGGTGCGTGTCGCGGGGGTGAAACGGTTAATCGACGCTGGCTATAAGAAAACAGATGGATATGGCTGGTTCCCGGATGAGATCAATGACACGATAGATAAGAGGGTACGGGTGCTCATGAAACGGTTGTATGAGATCCATCAGGAGTTGATCCACGGGGTGATGCGTGAACATGGAGTTTCGGTCTTGCGTTATAAAGAACTCGATGATCGTGATAAAAAAGCAGTCGACGGCTATTTCCATTCTACCCTGTATCCTCTTATGACACCGATGGCTGTTGATCAGGGTCATCCATTCCCGGTGCTGCCGTCCAAGACGATATCATTTTCAATGCGTGTAAAAAAGGGTAGCAAATATCACTTTGCGATCCTCCCTTTGCCAAAAGTCGTTCCACGACTTCATCAATTACGATCCCCCAGGAACAAATACCGGTTTATTCTGATCGATGAGATCGTACGGCAAAACATCCCGGCGTTTTTCCGCGGTTATGAGGTCATTGAAGCAGTACCTTTTCGCGTCTTGCGTGACAGTGAACTTGTCCTGGAGGAGGAGTATGCTGACGATCTTCTTGTTGCTATCGAGCGGGAGGTAAAGAAACGACCTCGGGCAAAAGCAGTTTATGTCGGGGTAGAGCGAGATATGTCGGGTACTATGCTTACCCGTCTGTGCAAAGAACTGGATATCGATAAGAATGAAGTCCGGCGTGTTGGCGACCATCTGGATCTCGCATTTCTGTTCGATCTGTATGCGCGGGTGGATCGTCCCGATCTAAAATATGCCGGATATGTTCCGGCGCCGAGTGTTTCGGGAAATGTGTTCGATCGGATGAGAAAAGGTGATTTCCTCGTACACCTTCCCTATCAGTCTTTTGACCTGATTGCACAAATTGTAGAATCAGCCGCATCCGATCCGAGCGTTCTGGCAATCAAGATGACATTGTATCGTACCAATCGTGATTCCTGTGTGATAAAATCATTGAAAAAAGCTGCTTCACGTGGTGCGCAGGTCAGTATTTTGGTCGAGATACGGGCGCGTTTCGACGAGGAACGTAATATACTGTGGGCGCGCGAACTCGAACAGGCTGGCTGCCACGTGATGTATGGTATTCCCGGGATAAAGATCCATTCAAAGATCTGTCTCGTGATACGACAGGAGCGAGACGGTATCCGTCGTTATGTGCATCTCTCGACCGGAAACTACAATGAAATTACCGCAGGCGTTTACACCGACATAGGTTTATGTACGGCGCGTGAAAGGTATGGACAGGATGTTGCTGACGTTTTTAATGTGATATCCGGGTATTCAGAGGTGCCACACTGGAGCAAAGTAGTATCGTCACCGGAGGATTTACGCCAGTATTTCTTCCAGTTGATCGATCAGGAGATCAGTAATCAGAAAAAGCATGAAAACGGATGGATCTTCGCGAAGATGAATAGTCTCCAGGACAGGAAGATCATTTACAAACTTTATGAGGCATCACAGGCTGGGGTAAATATTAAATTACTTGTAAGAGGTATTTGTTGTCTCATCCCGGGTTTAAAGGGAGTGAGTGAAAATATCGAGGTGCGGAGTATCGTAGGTCGGTTCCTTGAACATTCACGGATCTTCCTTTTCAATAACAATAATAATTATCGGGTATTCATGTCTTCGGCCGACTGGATGCGCCGTAATTTTGATCGTCGCATCGAACTTCTGTTCCCGGTCGAGGATGAGAATTCAAAAGAACACGTGAAGTGGCTTATGGAAATGTACTGGAAAGATAATATGAAAACACGGTTAATGAACAATGAGGGTACCTACGTTCGGGTACCCATAGATGATAAGGAATTCAACATTCAGGAATACTTGATCAAATATTATAGCGGGAACGGGGGTCCTTAGTATGGGCGCGGGAAGGCATGCTACTCTGTCTACAGCTCAATCGTCTGCTCAGTACTGTCGGTATGGAGCCGATAAGTTAAACAACTTTGTCGTCGCAATGATCGCTGAGATACCCGGTGTTCGTAGCGCCAAAGACATTGAATGTATTCATCGTATGCGGGTCGCATCAAGGAGAGCAAGGAGTGCGCTCAAGCTGTTCGGTGCGTGTTTTCCAGACCATATGTTGAAACACTGGCAAAAAGGTGTTCGCTCAGTGACCAGGAGCCTTGGTGCAGCACGCGATCTGGATGTTCAGATCGATGTATTGAAAAAATTCAGGGAAGCAAATACACAGATCGATCTTAAAATGGGGATCAATCATGTCCTGTACCATATCAGACAGAAACGGCGTGAGACGCAAAAAGATGTGATAACGAGTATCGATAAAATGAAAAAAAAGAACCTGCTCCATGAAATAATGGCATATTTACAGAAGAGTCAGGAAAAGGACGTCCCGATCAAAGAATCGAACCCGTCGCAATTCATATTGCATCAAGCACGCACTAATATCATTGACCAGCTTGACGGCTTACTGGAATACCGTTCATACACCAACCAGGAGGATGCTGATGAGGAACTGCATCAAATGAGGATCGCGGCAAAACGGTTGCGGTATACGATGGAGATCTTCTCGGATCTCTATGGAGAAGAGTTCATTGTCTTTATCAAAGCAACAAAAAAGCTCCAGAAATACCTTGGTGAGATGCATGATTGTGTGGTTTGGCTGGCATACCTATCAAAATTCCTGCAAGAAGAGAAAAAACACACAAGGCGATATAAAAGAACCGAAGAGCGGCTTCGAGCGATCGAGCGCGGGGTTCATTACTTCGAAGTGAACCGAAAAAAATTTCGTGGAAGAAAGTACCGCGATTTCTTTAAACACTGGCAGGAGATTACGGCGATGGATCTTTTTGGGAAATTGCGGAAATACCTTACGGAAAAGACCGCAAGCCGAAAGCCGCGGACAGTACACCGAGAAGGAAAGCGTAAGGCGTAGGGTATATTGCGATAAATACTGACTGATCTCCACCGGAAAAATAGAAATTAACGAGAGTAGCGAACTCAACGCAATCAACGGTCTGAACGTTATTTTATTCAGTTATTATGTAGAACTGCTTTGATACAGTCCATGATGAGGAGAAAAGGCCAACACCGCCAGTTACTCCGGCAGCATACAGACTGTCCAGCGGTTCAAAATAATAATCCCGATAATTTGAATCAAGTGCAGTAATCAAGATCTCATATACACTGCTTGGGATATTATAGATATAATTGCCTAATACAGTGGTCAGGGTATCTTCAGGATCCGGGAAATACCAGAAACTGTACTCAGTGGATGTTAGTGGTTCCCGGATCGTGAGTTCATACATAGCAGCTCCTTGACTGTGCGTGAATCTGATACTGTCCATCAATGCTAATGTGTCCATGATCATGTTTACAATGACAAAATCACCCGGAACTGTGGTCGATCCCCGAAGCGTATCTATGCCATCTTTAGAAACGAACAAATCATATGTAGTAGAAGGCTGTAGTTCGTGATATCCTGAACTATAACGCTGTAACGTATTATCATAGATAAGGGTATCTCGGAATCCCCCGGTAGAAAGAATGACCGTGGCATCATTGACGTATGGTTCTGAAGGTTCGTTCATGCGATAAGTACGATCGACGATGATCTCGTGCCTTGGTTTCCAACTGTAAAGAATCCCGTATACGTTGAATTCGGGATCGTAAATACTATCATCCACGTGACTGCAAGAAACGATCATCAGACCCGTGATCAGGAGAACAAGCAGATAAGTATATTGACGTCTTACAGTCATATCAGAACCTGAACGATACACCGATGCTTGGAATCGGTATGGGGAGTAGGGCAACACCATCTTTCAGGGGTGGATCCCGATAGTATTCATAAGAATAGAAGACGATATTCTCCTGATCATAAACATTCATGACATCGATATACCATGTCCCGTGGAGACCGAACAGTTTAAAATCCTTTTCGAGATGTGCATCAAGCCGGTGGGCTATTGGCATCCGGTAAGCGTCACGGGGTCCCGGGATCGTTGTCCACCAGCTGTCTATCTGATCCTCCTGATCGTGATAGTACACCCGGTAACGTCCCAGATCCTCTGCATATGGTAAGCCGGTCGCGAAATACCAGCGAATATTCAATGTAGCATTCTTAAGGACCGGTATCACCCTTGGTATCTTGTAGCCCAGGATGATATTAAGATTATGCCGTCTGTCATAGCGCGGTGCATAGTAACGATCTCCATCCCAGCGCCGTGTGTACCCGAGAGAATAGCTGATCCAGCCGAAAACATTTCTATAACTCTTCTTGAAAAAGAGATCTACCCCCATGGAATATCCGTCACTGACCTGAAGGCTCTCTGACGGTTCACTGAAGAAACGATCGTACGAATGAGGTATCAAGAGATTGTAATACTTCTTATAGTAAGGCTCGATAGTGAATCTTGTATCTTTATCGATCCACTGTTCAATCCCCACGATCATATGATAGGCGGTCGGTATTGCATGGATGCTGTCGACCGGTCGCCAGAAATCAAATATCGAAAAATATGATTCTTGATTATTGATCGTGATTAGATACTGGCTGTACTTGCCCGCGGCAATGTTCACAGCAGTATTCGTCCCGATATGGTATTTAATACCGATCCTTGGATCAATACGAATGCGCTTGCCGATACTGTAGTATGAAGAACGTATGCCGAATTGTAGTGATAACACCTTTGGTATGAAAAACCACTTATCCTGCGCATATGCGGTCAGGAGGTATGGATTATGTTCTTCGATCGTCGTGTCCATATTCGCGACATCGAAGTTATATTTGATCGTCAGACGTTTGATATCCGTGCCGAAATCGAGCGTGTGTTCTTTATTTATGAATAGATTGAAATCGCACTTGCCTGTGTAATCGACGATCTTTTCATAAAAATCAAAATTGTTCAAGGTATCCTCAAAATCTTCGTATTTGAAATGCGTACTGAAATTACTCCATGCTCCGACCATTTCTCCATAAAAGCGTGGGCTGAAAACCCGGCGCCAGCGTAGAGATACACCCCGATTTCCCCAATCGACATCTACTTTTTCATCGGTCGCCCCGGAGATGCTCTCCTCAAAGCTCAGAACATCTTTTCCCCCCAGCCCCGTGATCGTAAAACGATTATTCGGAGAAAGATTATAGTTTACCTTTGCGATACCATCGTAGAAATAATAGGGTAATGATACTGTATCGGAAAAGATCTGGGAATATGCCCACACCAATGCATCAAAGTATGTTCTTCGCCCGCTGAGTACGAACGATCCATTGGGTATCGGGCCTTCGATCATGAGTTTAGAGGTAACCAGGCCAAGGCTTGCCGTTCCAGCGATTTTTTTCGAATTCCCTTCTTTGGTCGTGACAGTAAGGACTGAAGACAGGCGGTCGCCGTACTTGGCGGGAAATCCACCCGCATAAAGCTCTGCATCACTCACCACATCGGGATCAAAGGTTGAAAAGAGGCCGAACAAATGTGACGACGGATTATACACTGTTATGCCATCAAGGAGTGCTAAATTCTCATCCGGGCTGCCGCCTCGCACATACAGCTTGTTTGAAAGATCATGCATCGCGATAACTCCGGGCATGAGTTGCAGGGTCTTTATCAGGTCTTTTTCAAAAAGGGATGGTACGGACTGAATATCTCTTGTGGTGAAAGTAACACGGCTTACTTCCACTTCCTGTTCAAAGCGCATTCTTTCTGCTGAAACTACGATCTCGCTCATTTCAATGCTCGATGGTTCGAGTTCGATGTTTATCGTGAGGTTAGAATCTTTCAGTACGGTTATGGATCGGTATTCTGTTTCGTAGCTTATATAGGAGAACGTGATCGTATATGCGCCTGAAGGGACACGGTGGATAATATAGTACCCTTTTTCATTGGAAGCTGCTCCCAGTTGTGTTCCCTCTAAGTACACATTGGCAAAGCTGAGTTTTTCACCGTTCGATGCGTCGGTCACAAAACCGCTTATCGAAGCATGACTGCTGAATAACAGTAACAGTATTGGTATCATGGCGTGGATATTATTATACCATTACGACTGCGTAAGGGAGATCCTGGTTCAGACACGTATAGGATTATTCTTAGATACGCTTGGCCAGACCGATACTGGCCCGGTCAAATCCCAGTTTTACATCAAAAAACAATTTATCCCTTACCGTATGTTGGTCGATCTTTTGTTTATTATAGCGTTCTGCGGTCTTTATTGCATCGATGACGTTCCAAACATGCACTGCCAGTCCGCCAATAAAAAATCCCGCTGCGACTGCTGCATTCTTGTCACGCTCGTCCTGGGTCAGGGTATCAGCATTGGCCCGGGTCGAGAATTCATTAGCCGTGCCATATAAAGCAGCTGTTCCCAGAAGGAAAATACCTCCCTTGAGCCATTTTCGACAGTACATCTGTCCAACGCCGGGGAATTGTGCAGATAACAAGCCGGCGAGTGTAGGGTCCTTGGCAACAATGACCTTTGTTTTGACGATCGTCCTGACCTCTGGTTTATCGGTTATGCCAGTGTCATCATTATTATCTTGTGCCCAACCTGCTGATACGATAAAAAGCAGAATCACTACTGTTAACAGTATGGTGTGTTTCATCTTTCTCCTTTAAATAAAAGCTACCAGGGTGTGCTGCAGCACACCCTGGTAGCTTACCCTACCATTCAAATGGATAAACAAATCCATCAACGACCAGGGTACCTCGGCCGAATTCGTCCCATTCGAACGTGGCAATGATCTCTCCCCAGTATTCATTCAGACGGATCTCGCCTGAGCCCGAGTTGTTAGGACGAAAATCAGCGTGTACCCAGAACTGATTATCGGTTTTTTGTACTTCATCGACAAGAAAGAATTCGAGATAAGAGTAGTTATCGTCATAATTATCCGGCGTCTCGGCATGGTGTATGCCCATGGTAACATCGATCGATTCATAAAGATTCGTGTATGTTCCTGGACCTGATTGGATACCTCCCGGACGGTTCACGGGATCAAAATGGACATAGAGCGATTCTTCTGATAAATTGTTCTTGACCGCCATTTCGGTTTCTCTGTCCGCATGATTTACTTTTACAGATAAGTACCAGTTCTCAGAGAATCCCCAATCAAGGTACTCATTAAGACCAGTGAAGGTAAATGTGTCATCAAGAGTATCTGAGGGTGTATCATTATCGTCCCAGAATATCCAGCCGACCGTACGGATTCCGTATGTCGTATCATCAACGTAGAAGGAATCCACCCCGAGAACCTGAGCACCTCCAAAATTCCCGTCTTCATGGGGTACGTAGGACGCGGCGCCACGCAAGGACTGTAATACACCAAGGGCTTGATCAGCGACACCCTTATTGGTTTGTGGTTGCTCACACGCAATGACCACACAAAGTATGAACACTGGTAGCAACATGGTTAAGGCATTTTTTGTTCGCATTTTCATTGTGACCTCCTTGCGAATGAATAATGCAAAAACCATGCCCGATGGGAAAGCCTGAAAATCAAGTACTTTTGTGGATGTGGAGGTAATATGGCGTATGATTTTTGATACGCTATTAACAGAGATGATACGCTCATTTTGTTTCTATCCCCAGGTGTTTGATCCGGCGGGACAGGTTACTACGCTGCACGCCGAGTTTCTTAGCAGTTTTTGAGATGTTCCAGTTATTCAGTGCCAGCTGTGTTTCAAGGTATTGCTTTTCCAACTCGTTTTTTGCCGTGCTCAAGGACTGGGTTCGGGAAAAAACATCTTGCTGCGAGGCGTAACCAAATGCTTCACCCTTTTTAAGGTCATCAATGGTGATCGCGTCGTGGTCGCTTGTGATCACTGCCCGTTCGATTACGTTCTTTAGTTCCCGGATATTCCCGGGGAATGTGAGTGAAGCAAGATATTCAAGCGCAGAACAATCAAGTTGCTTTGGATGGAACCCGTTTTCCTGACAATATGCATCGACAAAATGCTGTGCTAATCGAGGAATATCATCTTTGCGGTCCCTGAGTGGCGGTAGATAGATCTGAAAAACATTGATGCGATGGAACAGATCAGCACGAAACTGCTGTTCGGTGATCGCTTTTTCGAGGTCTTTATTAGTCGCCGCAATGATCCGTACGTCAATGGAAACCGGTGTTGTACCGCCAATGCGCAAAAACTCATTATTCTCGACAATGCGCAGTACTTTTGCCTGTGTTTGAGGGGACATGTCGCCGATCTCGTCGAGGAAAATAGTGCCCTTGTGCGCCAGTTCGAACTTGCCTATCTTTTTTGCGGTGGCGCCAGTGAATGCACCTTTTTCATAGCCGAATAACTCGCTTTCTATAAGTTCCTGTGGGATCGCGGCACAATTCACACGGATAAAAGGTTTATCCACGCGTTTGCTGTAATTGTGTATCCAGAAACTGACGAGTTCCTTTCCGGTTCCACTCTCACCGAGAATCAATACTCTGGTATTCGTGGGCGCGACATGCCTGATATTCTCCCAGACTTTCCGTATGCCAATGGATGTTCCCACCATCTGATACCGGGATTCTTCCTGTTTTAACCATTCCTGCCGTTCCTTTGTGAATGACCGTCGTTCCAATGCATGTGCGACCATTATGAGCACCCTGTCCATGCTGAGGGGTTTCTCAAGGAAATCGTACGCACCAAGTTTCATTGCTTCAACCGCTTCTGCAATGGTACCATGACCTGAGATCAGGATCACCTCGATAGCCGGTCGTGTCTTCTTGATTCGTTTTAGCACCTCAAGACCATCAATGCCGGGCAGTTTCATGTCGAGGAGTACTACATCGATATCCTGTTTGGAAACGATGTCCAGTCCGGTTTCTCCATCCATAGCCTGAAGAGCTTCATGCGCTTCATCGCTAAGTATCTCACACAGATTGGTGCAGATGTTCTTATTATCATCGATGATAAGGATCTTAGCCATTATGCTCTCCGGATCGCTGCTCACTTATTAAGGGCAGTTGAATCGCGATCAAAGTTCCCTGACCGGGTGTACTGTTCAATTGTATCGAACCATTGTGTTCGGTGATGATCTGGTTCACTACCGCAAGTCCAAGACCAGAACCTTGTGCTTTGGTCGTAAAGTAAGGATCGAAGATCCTGTCTTGAATATCCAGATCGATACCAGGTCCCGTGTCTTCTACCTCTATATGCAAGGAGCCATTCTTTTGTTTGGTGGAAATTCTGATCTCACCTTTTTCTTCAGTTATCGCTTCATAGGCATTCTTTAAGAGGTTATGGAATACACGACGGATGAGTTCCTTGTCCAGCAGAACCGATCCCAGGGAATGATCGAGGTCTTGTTTGATGGTTATCCCAGTCTTATAAGACTCGTAGTCTTTGATGATATCGGTTATCAACCGGTTCATATCTATCATTGCGCGTTTAGGTACGGGAAGTCGAGCAAATTCGGAGAATTCCTTGGTCAGTCTGTCTAAGGAACCGATATCATTCAGGATCATCGTAGTGCTCTTTTCCAGAAGTTGCGGGAGTTTCTTATCCCCGTCCCGGTGGTGTTTATGAAGTCTTTCTACTGATAACCGTATTGCGGTGAGAGGATTTCTGACTTCGTGCGCCATGATACGGGCTGCATCGCGCCAGGCGGCAATCCGTTCTGCCTGCTTTAACCGTTCCCGACTGTGCTTCAATTGATCTGTCATGGTATTGTATGCATTCAATACCTGCGCGATCTCACTTGCCGGTTTTTTTATCTGGACCGGTGCATACTCATCACTCGTTTTCGTGAGGACATTCGCGAGGTGCCGCAATGGTCGTGTTATACGGAAAAGTACAAGGGAGATAACAATAATTGAAACAACGAAAAATGTTACCCCGATCAGGATACTGAATCCAACGATCTGCCATTCATACAGGTTTTTCAAACCCTTTAATTGCCGGTAGGTTTTAAGTGCGCGCTGAGCCTGCGCCTGCCGTAATACATCAGGCGCATTATTAACGGCAATGACCAGACCGGTTTCGATCTCTTCTTGCTCCCAGAAATCAAGTGCAGTGGTCGTGAGATAAAACATGAAAGCGATCAATGCACCGGTATAGATAAGCGACATGATCGTGAAAATAAGTATTGCCCGGCTCCGTAAACTCATAATGATCCTATATTTTCACCTGATATCCATTTTGTCTGGGTTGAGGGATATTTGAAATTCCAGAAGACATTAAGATCGAAATTTTCTGCTTCGATCGCCTCTATTTCGATAGTATTGAGCGCAGCAACGATTTTCAGCATATATTTATGATCCGCCACGATGTCTACGGCTGGTACAATAACCGCGGTTATCGTGGAGATCTCCTGTTTTGCTCTATCGAGATCAGTACCAGCGATATGATAGACTTTATCTGTCACGAGCTGGAACGAGTCGAGCGCCGGGTCATAGACAAGATGTCTGTATGTTGTTTTTTCATATACGGGCGTGATATATCCTTCCTGGTCCCGTTCCAGGAAGGTGCAGGTATAAAATATTCCGACTTCTGTGCCGCTCATAATGATCTCGTCAAGTCCTTTAGTAAAAGCCTTTCTCAGCGACGACTGGAAGATCACGGAATCCTCATGAAGGACGAGTGTTATTGGAGTGAACCCAGGTCCAGTTTTTGTCAGGAATACGATAAGACTGATGGCCGTGCCGACCACCTTGATCCCGAGAATTTTAATCAAGAGCGGCATAGGCCATTATAACTCGCTGGGCAGTACTGTCAACAACACTTGATATGATGGTTGACAGAGCGTAGTAAAAAAGTACACTGATAATGATAGGAGTGTATGATGAAATATATTGCGATAGGAATTCTGATTTGTGTTGCAATGTTTTGTTTTGGTGAAGAAGCAGTAGAACCTGATTTCAGTAGTCCGGAAGCGACCTTTGAGACTTTTGTTGATGCGATCCTGCAACGAGATCAGGGATTGGCGATAAAGTGCTTTTCCATCGACCTGGAAGCTGAACTTTCCGAAGGTTGGGAGGAAGAGGAGCTGCCTGATTCAGTGGAATTCGAGGTCATTGACGAATATTTTGAGGAGGATTACGCAGAGCTCGATATACGGATCTGGGATAACATAGCGCAGGAAGAAGTGGTTGAGACTTTTTACTTTATCCTTGAGGACGAAGGATGGAAAATGACGTGGATGGATTATGATGAACCGTACTACGACTACGATTCAATGAGTGAAGACTTCGAAGAATGGTGATAACGTAAAAGCCAAACCCCAAATATTAATATTTAAAGATCAGTGATTACCTGATCAGGTAATTAAGCAGTTCTTTTATTTCTGGATACCCCCATACCCCGTTGCTATAAACCCTGGAATAAACCATTCGTTCTTCTGTACTATAGATATAGGTTTAGACCATACATTATAACAGAGGAGGTATCATGGTCAGACGGACAGGTTTTGTACTCAGTATGCTTATTGTATTATGCTGTATGAGCTGTATGGGTATTGCCAACAGCCAATCATTGAATGATGTGCTCAGTCTTTTAAAAGCGCATGTGGGAGAGGAGGTAATTAAGACACATATTACCAACAAAGACATGACTTTTAACCTTAGCACTCAGGATATCATGACGCTTAAAAAAGCCGGGGCAAGTGACGATCTACTATCGTTCATGATGAGCGGGGCATCCGGGGAATTTCCTTTTACCCTTGATGATGATTATGAAATACACAAGCCGGTAATCCACAAGCATCTGGCGATCTTCCCGGTTTTCCGAAGTACATCTTCACCGATCGATGAATATATTACACTGGATGAGGCCCAGCAGGCCAAGCTTATAATTATAAAGGAAAAATCCAGTGCATCAGTTCCCGTGGTCCTCATCAGGAACAAAGGGACAAAATCAATCTATATCATGGCTGGTGAAATAATAATCGGGGGGAAGCAAGATAGGATGGTATCTTTTGATATCATAATCCCCCCCTATAAGGAAGTTGAGGTTGAGGTACGCTGCGTTGAACACGGGCGCTGGCATGGCGAGACAGTAGTTTTCAAATCAGGCGGTGCGGTTGGTTGTAAGGATGTCAGAAGTGCCCTCCAATTCAAGGAGCAGCAAGATGTTTGGACAGAGGTTGCGCGAACATGCGGTGAGGTGGAGGTGGAGACCGGGAGTGGTACTTATGGGGCGATTCTATCGAGTGAGAATGTCGAGGCGAAAAGCAAACCGTTTTTCGATGTTATGCATAGCGGTCTAACGGGTGATGGTATGGTCGGTATGATCGTAGCATTGAACGGTGAAGTCGTTTGCGTTGATATATTTGCCAATCCGGTATTCTTTGAAAAAGTGCGCGAGAAGTTGCTCAAGGCATATGTTCTGGATGCACTCAGTACGGATCAAACCCAAACGCATGCACCTGGACGATCAGAGATTATTGCATTCTTTGAAGAAATGGCGAATGCTCAAACCGCAGAACTGAAGCGCTATTCAGAGAACTGCAACATCGAATACGAGTCAGACGGGATCATCGGTAATGAATCGCGTGATAAAAAGGGTGATGTGCAGCATTTGAACCTTTACAGAAAATAAACAGACTGTTTATTCCTGAACCCAGGTATAGCGCTTAAGATCGATCCTGTTGGTACAGTCAAATTCGATTCCTTCGTCCTGGAGAAGTTGTTTCTGTAATTCGTAGCCGTGACCCTTTTTCAGCGAAATGCCGCCCATGCTGTTGACAACACGGTGCCAGGGGAGTTTTTCCCTGGCACTTGAAGAATGGAGGATATAGGCTACTTGACGGGCAGCGCCTGGATTGCCCACGCAACGGGCGATCTGTCCATAGGTTGCCACATATCCTTTCGGGATGGACCGGATCATAGAAATGACACGTTCGTGGAACGTTTTGGGCATTTCTTCACCTCCTGATGAGCAATTCTAGTATATTCATGCGCACCTGTCGAAGCAACAGGGATATTTTACAGAGTCCCTGGTCTCGTGACTTGACATGATATTGGCTGATAGTATACTGGTAAAAAGGAGGTTGTAATGGCAACGTATATTCTGGTCAGCAAATTATCTCCTGAATTGACAAAAGATGTTAAACGAAGGGCTGATATCGGTAGAAAATGGCTGGCAAAGGTCAAGGATAAATGTCCCGAGGTGAAATTCCGTGCCCACTATGCATTGCTTGGTCCGTATGATTTTTTGGATATCTACGAGGCACCGAATGAAGAAACCGCAGCAAAAGTATCGATGATCAGTCTTTCAGGAGGTGCTGTAGCAGCCGAATCCTGGACTGCGATCGCATATAAGCGATTTCTGAAACTAATCGAAAATTTATGATGTAATCACTGAACGAAGGCTGTGTTTATTTACGCTTAAAGATCCCCAAAAAACCGCCGTTGTCTTTTTTATCATCCTTGTCTACTTCCGGTGGCTTGGGTGGGAGTGGTGCTTCGGTTTGTTTTTTAAGTTTCACTAAACCTGAGGATACAAGTCCATAGAGAATCCTTGCCGTTTCAAACTCTGAGATATTAGCCTTTGCTGCGACCTGTTTAATCGCGCGCGATCCATCGACAAAAGATAAGATCTTCCACTCTTCTGGTTTAAGGTGGATTTTTTCGACTCCGGCATCAGGTACTTCAACGATCTTGACTACTGCATCGAACGAAGGGATGACTTTCTGTATCTTATTCATTTCATCGATGCGCCGGGCAGCCTCGAGGATCACCTGCTGTATCGGCAGATCGACCGTACTCTCGAGTGTTTCTTCATTGGGATTGAAAACAAAGCGTCCTTTTTTCCAGCTCAGTATCGTGTCGATCGCCGGTTCGCCCTGGATGTTGTTGGTCTTTGCATGGATGACCATTCCCCCTTTGAAATAGACGATGCCAACGTCATCATCGGTCTGAATACGAAGACCGCCGTCTTTTTGACCGAGCTGGATTAGTTGAAATACATCAGTCAGTTCGAAATCTTCTAAATTACCTTGAAGAGCCATTAATCTTTATACACTCCCATGTTTTGAAATTTCCGTACACGTTCCTCAATCAGTTGATTCGCGGGGATAGCAGTAAGGTTATCAAGATGCTTGCCAAGCGCTGCCGTGATGTTCTTTGCCATTGTTTCATAATCCATATGTGCACCACCTACCGGTTCCGGGATGATTTCATCGATAATATTGAAGTTTTTCAGATCCTGCGCCGTCAGTTTCAATGCCTCAGCGGCTTCTTTATTCTTAGCCGCATTGCGCCACAGGATCGATGCGCATCCTTCCGGTGATATAACAGAGTATATTGCATTCTCACACATCAGTATTCGATCACCGACTGCGATCGCAAGCGCACCACCTGATCCTCCCTCGCCGAGGATCAGGACCACGATGGGTACCGGGAGAGTCGCTGCTTCAAACAGGTTGCTCGCGATCGCTTCCGATTGACCACGTTCTTCGGCGCCTACACCAGGATAAGCACCGGGTGTATCAACGATCGAGATCATCGGCAGGTTGAATCTAGCTGCCATTTTCATGATGCGAAGAGCCTTTCGATAACCTTCGGGATGAGGCATGCCGAAATTGCGCTTGATCTTCTCTTTGGTGTCCCGTCCCTTCTGCTGAGCGACAACCGCGACACTGAGTCCATTGAACCGGGCTATACCAGCAACGATCGCGCTGTCATCACCAAATCGACGGTCACCGTGGAGTTCAACAAAGTCTTTAGTTATAAGCGGAAGAATATCCAGCGAGTAAGGACGCCGTGGATGGCGGGCGAGTTGAACACGCTGCCATCGGGTGAGATTCGAGTATATCCGTTTTTTTAATTTTTCGGCTTGTGCTTTGAGACGTTCGATCTCCTCCTCAACACCCTGAAGTCCCTGAAGTTCCTCGATTTTTTTCTCGAGTTCGATTAGAGGGCGTTCGAAATCGAGCCAGATACCGTTCATTTAGAAATCAAATCCAATACCGATCGTGTTGACCATACCGAGATTTTTCGGAAAGAATGCCCCCGCATATTTGATACTGAACGCGCCGGGTTTGATCTCGAAACCGAAACCCGGGTATATGGATTCACGGTACATTAGCGTAGCCTGAACGCTAAGGATCTGATAAAGGGGAACCTGTGCTCCAAGGCTGAATTCATAAGCCTCCGTGTCATCGAGGGTTGCAGTGTTCACCAGATAGTGGGCATCAGCACTGATGCGGATCTTCTTAAGATCGTAGAATCCTCCAAGACTGATGCACGTGGGTAAATTGACATCCTCATTCCGTATAGTTATCTTGGTCCCGATGTTTGAAGCGCCAAAACTCAAACCACTACGTTCGTTTGAATAGGCGAACGATAGATCCAGTGCAAGACCGTAACCCGAGTATACATAGATCGATTCTGTGATATATTTGATGTTCAGTCCGATCTTGCCTTCTGGTGATAATTTGAAACTACTCCCAAGGATGAAAGAGAAGTCGTGGGCTGAATAGTACGGGACAGAATCATCATGGGGATAATCAGGTCGGAGTTCGATGTCGCCATAGTCGAAATTAAGCAATGCTATCCCCATCGATACGGGTCCTATTTTCTTGGAAAGTGCTAAGGAAACACTCTGCATGGAAAGATAAAATCGATTGTAGGAGCACCAAATACCATACTTCTCACCGGCGTTAAAATTTGCCGGATTATAAAAGAGTGCTTCGGCATCCGTCGAAGTTGCGAATGGGGTAGCAAGACCGACGGGTGATGCAGGAAGAAGCAATGAATTCACCCCTGAGGTTGCTATGATGAAAAGAATGACTGTATACACACAAACCTCCAAACTTATTCCTCGATTATTTCAACATTTGCTCGAGGTAAGGTAACAATTTCCTTGTTTTCAAGTTGTACGGTAAGCACACGGACATGTGCTTCCGTCTCGATTTCAGCCAGTTCAATCGGGAGATCTTTTACGGTTCCGATGGCCCCAAAATGGGGTTGACGTATTATGCGCACCGACATGCCGATATCCAGACCACTGCCGGCTGAAATATCAGCGGTTTTCTTGTATTCTGTATTCAGACCCAATGGTACGATCACTTCCGGACGCATGACACCCGCACGGATCTGGGTCGCTCCATTGATCGATGCCTTTTTTCCGGTTAATGATTTAAGCAGATCGAATGTCCGCTGCGCCATTTGCAGTTTACCGAACCCCTCAGTCGCAATGACCGTCAAACCAACCTGCTCAGACCCGGTTATAGCGACCCCAATGTCATAGCCCATGAATTTCTTGAGGTCCTGGTCTTCAATCCCTCCGACCACGACCCCTTTCACCCCAACCTGTCGGGCCTGTTCAAGGGCATCAAAGGTTATCATCGAGCCACCGATAATGATCTTATCCGCAAAATCATTGCGAATCTCTTTTTCAGTGAGTACAGTGCCCGGATCATTGGTCGCCATAGCAAGTTCACCGATCGTTTCGCCGCCGATACCGAAGATTCCCTGGATGAAACTACCGCGCGTTTTGATCATGACACCTTCATTTTTGATTATGTCGATGACCTCTCCGTCAATATAGGCGATGACTTCAACCGGGATCGGTGGTTCGCGCATGATGACCTGACCAGTGATCTTGGAGATGTTCTCGATCGTGCCATTGATCGGACTGCGTACGGATGATTTAAATAAACCAAAAAGCCCCTTGTTCTGGGCAACAATTTCATCTTTTTCAACCGAAGTATCCAGCTTTTTCAGCATTGCATCTTCGATTTCATCAGGAAGAACACCAAGGAGTCCTGCGATATTGAGTGTCTGTACATTCCCTGGTAAGTTCGTTCGGGCGGCAACCTGCTCAGCATGCACCCGGTCGCCTTTCTTGACCAGGATCTCTCCGGGAAGTGGCAACCGTCGTTCTTTGGTTAATTCAGTTTGCGCAAGTACTTTCAGTCCTGGGGTATATGCATGAGCCAATGTATACCTCCTTTCTCTTATAGTATATTATTCAATTTTCCATAACGGTCAAGAGACATGATACCGAGGCGTCGTTGATACTGGATCGCAGAATTCAGATGTAAGCTTTACGATATTTCAGAACCGTTTTCAAGTTGCGCAGATCATCCTTTACGTTCATGCGCGGTGTTTCCATGATAAACGGTTTTGACCGCAGCAGCGGATGGTTAACGACATGTTTAAGTCCGATCCCCAGAGAACCTTTACCGATATGCTCATGACGATCATAACGCGAGCCAGCTGCTGTCCGGGAATCGTTCAGATGGACCAGATGTACGTTGTTCATCTGTACCTTATTGTCGAGATACTCAAGAGTTTTATTGACACCGCTCTTTGTATGCAGATCGTACCCTGCAGCAGATGCATGAGCAGTATCCAATACCATGCCGATACGGTCCGGACAATCAGAATCAGCGATCATTTTTTCAATATGTTCGAATGCATCTCCGAATTCATTGCCACTGCCCGGTGTATTCTCTATTAATAAGACAATTTCATTCTGTACCTTGTTTAGGGCTTTGTTTAATGCATGAGTCATGCGGTCGATTCCATCTGCCTTGTTTTCCGATGAACCAGCATGAATGATGACATAATGAGCACCAATTTGTGCACTCCGTAGCAGCTCAGCGCAGAGTGAATCGATCGATCGTTTATATAAAATGGCTTGGGCTGAAGCACAATTTACGATATAAGGCATGTGGACAAATACGGGGGCGATGTTTGAGCTGCACAGCGCGGTCCTGAAAGCCTTAACGTGTTCTGGATCGAGCGGGCTGTAATTCCAGCGTCGGGGATTGCGGGAAAAGATCTGGATCGTATCGCACTGTCGTTCCTGAGCTCTCGGGATCACATGTTTCAATCCTCCAGCGCACGAGATATGAAAACCTATCTTCATGTAAACAGATGGCAGATGGTTGATGATAGTTGAAGGATCACGGATACTGGATGACAGTTGATGCCAGGCAAAGGAGGATTATTGCCGTGACTTGATGACGAGGGTGTTTGGATCAACCGTGATGTACCGGTCTTTGCCAAAATAAAGCAGAGGTTTTATTTTTTTTGGATCAACAACATTGCCTTTTTCAAGATAACTGTCATCATAATGGATTAGAATGATCTCTCCGACGAAAAGGAAATGATCACCCAGCTCATGAGTGGCATAATAAGCACATTCGTATGCTGCATACGCCTGCGAGAGGATCGGACCATTGATGCGGTCACCCTGGCGGTGTTCTATCCCGTAGGTGGTTAGTTTATTCAGGTCACGTCCTGAGGTGCTGCCGGTATCAGCACTGGTCCCGGCTCGATTATGGTTGAGAAAATTGATCGTAAATCCGTTTTTCTCGCTGAGCAGAGTGTAGGTATGGCGTTCTGGGGATATCAGGACGCCATACAAGGGCGGTTTTGCTGATATCGGTGTGTGCCATGCAGCAGGCATAATATTATCAGCACAGCCGATAAAAGCCACTGTTTGTGGATAGAGATAATAGAATTTTGAGATTTCTGTGGTTTTTCTCTTCATTTCTTTTTTCGTTTCTGATCGCATACTGGACAGGAAGTCTGTTTTCTTTTCATGACCATACCTTTTCCGCATTTAGGACATTTATCCTTAACCGGAGGATAGAAACTGGTAAATTCACACTGTTTACATTTGTACATTCTTCCGCGCCGGGTGTTGACGATGAACATCTCACTTTGGCATATGGGGCAAGGTATTTCATAAGTCAGGTTCTCTGTGTAGCGGCATTTCGGGTAAGCTGAACATGCAAGGAATTTACCAAATTTGCCATGACGGATAATGAGTGTTTGTCCACAGTCCGGACATTGTTTCGTGGTCTTTTCCACTTCGAGGTTCTCTGAATACTTGCAGTCAGGGAAACCGGAACAGGCAAGGAATTTACCGTATCTTCCCCATCGGATGATCAGGGGCTGGTTACACTTGGGGCATTTTTTATCGACTTTTTGCGTGATTGATTCCTTGATCTCTTCAGCTTCCTGTTTGGTTTTATTGAGCGTTATCACAAAGGGATCATAGAATTCCTTGACCACATGTTGCCAGGTGGCGTTCCCGATCTCTATTTGATCGAGTTTTTTTTCCATCCTTGCGGTGTAATCCACGTCGAATATGTTTGAAAAACGGGGAATGATGATGTCGTACACCTGTAAACCGAGCTCCGAGGCCTGGATCTTCCCGGTTTGTTTAGTGGCGTATCCTCGGTCGAAAAGTGTCTGTAAAATATGAGCATATGTTGAGGGTCTACCGATACCGTTTTCCTCCAATTTTTTTATCAATGTTGCCTCGGTATAACGTGGCGATGGTTCGGTTTGTTTTTCTGTGAATTGTATCTGATCAAGAAGCGCTGTTTCTCCTTCTTTTGTTTCCGGTACGAAACCCTTGTCGATTGCATCTCCCGTCAAAATGTGATATCCCAGGAATTGAGGTTTCTGTTCTTCTGCCCTGAAATCGACTTCCATGTAACTAACCACCAATTCTTTTTTCGTATATTCTGCGGATGCCATTTGTGATGCAACGTACCGGCTGAATATCATCGCATAAATCTTATATTGCTCATCAGTAAGAAATGGTTTTGCGGTTTCCGGATCGATGTTCGTTGATGTTGGTCTGATCGCTTCATGACCCCCTTGTGAACTTTTACGGTCTTTAAATTTTCTTGTAGTCTTTGAGCAATATTTCTCGCCATACTTACTGGTGATATATTCGCGCAATTCGCCCAATGCTTTTGCGTTCACGCGCGTAGAATCTGTTCGCATGTACGTAATAAGACCGATCCGTCCCTGCGGAAGATCGACACCTTCATACAGGCTCTGGGCGATATACATAGTCTTCCTTGCTGGGTAGCGGAATCGCCGGGATGCATCCTGCTGAAGTGTTGAGGTGATGAAAGGTGGAGGAGGAGATTTAATCGGGTTGGTGATACGGTATGTGGTAACCTTGAACCGAGTACCTTTTACCAGTGATTTTTGCAGGCGCTTCAGTTCATCATTACTCATTATCTTGCGGGATTCACCTTCAATCCTGTACAGTGCCGCCTTGAATGGTTGCTGCGCTTGACTTAAGAATTCAGCGTCTGCTATCCAGTATGGAGTGGGAGTGAAAGCGGTTATCTCCTGTTCCCGCTCGCAGACAAGACGGAGCGCAACACTCTGGACTCGACCGGCTGACAACCCACTTTTGATGATCGACCAGAGCAGAGGACTCGTATAGTATCCAACGATGCGATCAAGAATGCGTCGGGCTTTATGGGCATCGACAAGGTTTTTATTGATCGTTGTCGGATTCCTTAATGCCCCCCTGACATGCTCTGGAGTGATCTCATAGAACAAGGCTCGTTTGATCCGGGTCCCGTTTGAATTGAGTTCCTCGGCTAAATGCTGAGCGATCGCTTCACCCTCACGATCAGGATCAGGCGCAAGATATATATCCTCTGCATGTTTGCATGAATCTACGATCTCTTTGATAAACTTTGCTTTGCCTCTGATCTTGATATAACGTGGCTCAAAATTTTTCTCGATGTCGACACCGAGCATTGATTTGGGTAAGTCTTTAATATGACCGCGTGAACTGAGCAGCGCATATTCGCTGCCGAGAAATCCTTTAATTGTTTTGCATTTAGTAGGAGATTCGACAATTATTATCTTTTTTGCGCCAATTTTCCTTTTTCGCTTTATTTTTTTAGTTTTCTTTTTTGGCATCGGGTATTATAGAGAGCTTTTTCCCGACTGTCAATACCTGGCCAAAGAAACACTACTAACGCCGGATATCAAACCTGAAACTCTCAGAACGAGATCCTAAGCAATGCTGAAATTCACATCACCAAATTTGAGTAACAAGATCTTGATATTAGAATTTATCTGGAATTCAGGATCGTGATATCAGGATTTGCCCGGTTGCTCTTACAGGGTTATGTTATCGATCAATCTTGTCTTACCAAAGTAAACTGCGAGTACAATAAGGGCACCTTTTTTCAATTTTTTCACCGGTTGCAGCGTGTTTGGATCGACCGCAGTAATGTAATCCACCTGCCCATTTTTTTCCTTGATCTTTTTCTTCATGGTTGTGATGATCGTACCTGGTACACGGGCACCGTTCCTGAAACGTTGTTTTGCCCAGGATAACATTTTATAGAGGATCGCTGCATTTGCCCGCTGTGCAAGGGTTAGGTAGGTATTGCGACTGCTCATTGCCAGACCGTCAGGTTCGCGGACAGTCTTCCCGGTGATGATCTTCACTCTGTAATGGAGATCCTTGACCATGCGTTTGATGATCACCCCTTGCTGAAAGTCCTTCTCACCAAAAACCGCTATATCAGGTTCCACGATCGCGAGCAATTTAAGGACGATCGTCGTGACTCCCTCAAAATGGTGCGGACGTGTTTTACCACATAATAGTGTACTGAGCATATTCACCCGCACCACGGTCTGATGATCAGGCGGATATATTTCATGATCGGATGGGATGAACACCAGATCGACACCCATACCTTTTAACCGGGAACGGTCACGATCAAGGTTCCGAGGGTATTGTGAGAGATCCTCTTTTGGGTCGAATTGTGTCGGATTGATATATATCGAAACGACCACGTAATCAGAACGACGCTGTGCGATCTCAATCAGGGATAAATGTCCTCTGTGAAGATATCCCATGGTGGGCACAAAACCGATGACCTTGCCATTATGTCGCTGGATATTGACATGGTGTCTTACTGCGGCGATCGTATTCACCCACCTCATAATATTGGATAATTATAGATATTCCATGAGTTTTGGCAAGAAGCAAAGTTGCTTGACTTTGCCGAAAAACTCGGTATAATTGCAGGCGGGCTGTAGACATACAGAATGATCATCCATTGATCTGAACCCGCTTGTATACAAAAAGTGAACAGCTTCTTTTCATTTTACTTGTCATTGAGAACAAGAAAGGAGTTAACAGATGGCATTACTTGAGATAAGGTGGCATGGTCGAGGGGGGCAGGGCGCCAAGACTGCTGCACTGCTTTTTGGCGATGCCGCGGTCGAGACCGGTAAGTATATACAAGCTTTCCCTGAATACGGTCCTGAACGAATGGGCGCACCAGTGTTCGCTTTCAATCGAATTTCTGATGAGCCGATTTTGCAGCATTGCGGAATCAGGAACCCTCAGATCGTTGTTGTACTGGACCCAACATTGATGGAAACCGTTGATGTGACCGATGGATTACCTGATGATGGTGTCGTACTGGTGAACACGCAGAAAACCGCTCAAGAGATTAAGCAGGAACTGAAACTTGCGGATCAGACGGTATATGTAGTCGACGCGAGCAAGATCTCGATCGATATCCTGGATCGTGACCTGCCGAATACACCAATGCTGGGAGCTCTTATCAAGGTGTCGAAGCTCTTAGAATTCGAACCGATGATCCAATCGGTAAATGCGCGGTTACAAAAGAAATTTCCCAATCGCCCGGATGTCGTAAAAGGAAACATTGATGCAATAAAACGTGCCTATGAGGAGGTTAAAGCATGAAAAAAGAAAAAAAGGGTTGGAAAGATCTCCCCAGCGGCTTGGTGCTTGAAGCAGCGAGTAGTTGTGCTTTTGAAACCGGGGATTGGCGCAGCGAAAAACCGATCTGGGATCCGGAAAAATGTACACACTGCATGATCTGTTGGGTATTCTGTCCTGATTCGTCGATCATTGTAGAAGAAGGAAAGGTAAAAGGCATTGATTATAAATACTGCAAGGGATGCGGGATCTGTGCTGAGGAATGTCCACCGAAGATCAAAGCGATAACGATGATAAGGGAGGAAAAATGATAGTCGCGAGAACTGGTAATGAAGCCATGGCCGAAGCAATGCGGCGGATAAATCCCGATGTTGTCGCAGCGTACCCTATTACTCCCGCAACCGAGGTCGTACAGTTGTTTTCAAAATTCGTGCATGACGGGCTCGTTACCACCGAGTTCGTTCCGGCTGAAAGCGAGCATTCTGCGATCAGTGCATGTGTGGGAGCTTCCTCAGCAGGAGCACGGGTTATGACATCGACCGCATCTCAAGGATTAGCATTGATGCACGAGATACTTTTTATCGCCGCAGGTTTACGATTACCGATCGTCATCTGTCTCGTTAACCGATCACTCTCAAGTCCGATCAATATCCATTGTGATCATTCAGATTCACTCGCTTCACGGGATTCCGGCTGGATACAGATCTTTTCGGAAAACACTCAGGAAGCATATGATTCAACGATCATCGCAGTAAAAGCAGCAGAACAGGCTGGTCTTCCGGCGATGGTAACGACCGATGGATTCATTATCAGCCATGGCATGGAACGCCTGGAACTGTGTAATGATGCTGATGTTCCAAAATTCCTCGGAGAGCGTAAAGCAAAGGTTTCGCTATTGGATGTTGAGAATCCAGTGACACTTGGTGCTCTTGATCTTCAGGATTATTTCTTTGAGCACAAGCGACAGGAAATAAATGCGATGGACAACACGCTTCCTCTCATTGAAAATGCACAAAAGGAATTCGGTGATATGTTCGGAAGATACTATCCGGTCGTCGATTCATATAAAATGGATGATGCCGAAAGTGCGATCCTGTGTATGGGTTCGACCGGAGGAACCGGCAAGGTAGCAGTAGATCGTCTTCGAACCCAAGGTAAAAAGGTCGGTCTCGTCCGTATGCGTGTGTACCGTCCATTCCCTAAAGAAATTCTCGTAAAAACTTTTTCCAAAGTGAAGGTTGTAGGTGTTCTCGACCGTTCAGATACCGTATCAACCCTGGGTGGTCATCTGTATAATGATCTGCGGTCGGTGCTATACGATGCGGTAAGTCGCCCGCACCTCAAGAACTACATTTACGGTCTCGGTGGCAGGGACATTAGTATTGAAGATATCGAGCAAATATTCAGTCAGCTTATGGAGATCGCGAAATCGGGTAAGATCGACAAGGACATCGTATACTATGGAGTGAGAGGTGAATAATGGCTAAGCTCAAGGATTTAGCAGCACAAAAAGAGAAGTTTGTCGGCGGTCATCGAGGATGTGCTGGTTGTGGTGCAGCTATCGTCGCACGTCAGGTGCTTATGGCAGCAGAGAATCCGGTTGTTGTTGGCGCCGCGACCGGATGTCTGGAAGTGTTCTCCACGATCTACCCGTATTCATGCTGGAATGTCCCCTTTATCCATAATGCATTCGAAAATGTTGCCGCAACCATGGCGGGCGTGGAAACAGCATATAAAGCACTCAAGAAAAAAGGTAAGGTCAAGAAAGACCTTCGTTTCATCGCGTTCGGTGGTGATGGGGGAACATATGATATTGGATTACAGGCACTTTCAGGTATGATCGAACGGCAGCATCGCGTACTGTATGTATGCTATAATAATGAAGCATACATGAATACCGGTATCCAGCGGTCTTCTGCCACACCGCGCGGTGCTCATACCACGACCTCACCAGCCGGCAAAGTGATCCCTGGGAAAATGCAGTTGCGGAAAAACCTTACCGAGATCGTGATCGCTCATGAACCCGCCTATGCAGCGCAGGCAACATTTGGATACTGGAATGACCTTGTGACTAAAGTGCAGAAGGCTCTGGCTGTTGATGGTCCTTCCTTTCTCAATATCTATGCTCCCTGTCGGCTTGGTTGGGCGTATGCCCCTGAGAAGACAGTGAAGGTTTCAAAAATGGCAGTCGAAACATGCATCTGGCCTTTGTATGAGTATGAGGATGGGAAGTATCGTATTAATGTTCGACCGAAGGAAAAACAGCCGATCATTGAATTCCTGAACATGCAGGGACGATTCGGTCACCTCTTTAAATGGAGCGATGATATTCCTGTCAAGGAATATCAGAAGGAAGTTGATTACATATGGGATCGTTTGCTAAAGCGTAGCGAAGGATAACAGGAAAACGCGAATCCGGAAGTATAGCATTATAGAATACAAGCATCGTGAACCGCTATTAAGTGGAAACACAATGGTGGCATGGTGACACAGGCGATCCTTTTTGATATGGATGGTACATTGTATAAGAGCCAGGCCATCAGGACAAAATTCGCGGAAGCAGCGTACTATACTCTGGCGAAGGAGAAATCGATCTCCCTGGACTCAGCCAGGCAGAGTATCGAGCAGAAGCGTGACAGCATGAAAGTTCACTATGGACAATCCGTGCCATACACCCTGACACTTCAATCCCTGGGTATTCCTATTGCCGTATGGCATGAGTATAACATCGATTACTTTGATCCAGGGGAATACCTGAAATCCGATCCTTTACTGGAGAAATCATTGAAGATATTGAAGGCACACTTCACCCTCGCGGTCATAACAAACAATAATCACATACAGACTCAAAGAACGCTTAAAGCCATTGGGGTAAATGGATTTTTCGATAGTGTGTTCACGTATAACAGTTACCATATTTTGAAACCGGACCCTGCATTTTTCATGCGGGCGGCTGAGGACCTGAAAGTCGCAATCAACGCCTGCTGCTGTGTTGGTGACCGGTATGATATTGATCTTAAACCGGCCAAGGCGATAGGCATGAGCGTACTGGAAGTGCAGGGACCCGAAGATATCTACGATCTTCCGCATCGTTTTTTACAAGGAGACCAGACAGTATGAAGAAATTTATTGCAGTGGGAATAATGATATTCTGTGTACTGATAACTGGATGTTCACGTTCAAAGACCTTTCTGAGCATGGAATTCCAGCCGGGCGCAGCGTATCGATATACCGTATCCACAACACAGGATTTGGCCCAGAGTATGATGGGTGAGACCCTGGAAATGACCCAGACACTGACCTGGGTCTACGTTTTTCAGATAATGGACGTTGATGATAACTCTGTTGCCACGATCAATATAATTTTTGATGAGATCGGATTGGAATCACAAGGGCCATTCGGTCAGATGGTGTATCGGTCATGGGAACATGAAGGCGAAGTCCCGCAGTCTGTCCGCGCCTTCACCACCCTTCTGGATAAACATGTGACGATGAAAGTATCTTCAGAGGGCAGGGTAATGAGTATTACCGGGACTGATACGATCATTAATGATATGATCGCGGCGCTGGGTTTGGATAGCGACACGACAATGATCGAGAGTGCTCGGAGGGATCTCGAGAACCAGTTCGGCAGTAAGGCTATGATCGAGAACATGGGAAAAATATTTCCTGTCTATCCTCTCCAGTCGGTTGGTGCGGGCGATGCTTGGGGAGCAGAGATGCGACTGTCCAAAGGGCTGCCTGTGATCGTCCATAGTACCTGGCATATCAGCGATCTTCAAAATGGCATGATGACCCTGGATGCTTACGGAATTATTGCCCCGAATTCCGATGTCCTTTTTATGAATGTGCCTGGTGCACGGATGCATTATAAACTCCATGGTCATAAACGTGGCAGGTATACGATCGATTCGAAAACCGGTTGGATCATAACAGGGGAAATACAGCAGTATACTGAAGGTGTTGCTGTTATTACCGGTTTAATCAATGGACAAGCGCAGTCTGCCCAGTGGCCCTTGCATGTGACTGAGAAGATCCAGATAGAAACACGCGAGTTAGGATCCATGGATGAAGAGGATTCAACTACTGAATAGTTTTAAGGAGCATGCGAGCCCGAACTGCATGGATCGATTGTGGGTATTGGATTATAAGATCTTCAAGAACTGCTCGCGCTCCATCCGGGTTTTCCGAGTCGAGATAGATCTCAGCACGTAGCAGCGGAACAGCGAGGAGTTTATGTGCTGGGTATTCGTTCTCCAGCGCATCGAGCATGCTCATGGCAAGGGGGATGTCTCCAGTTTCCTTGTAGAGCAGGGCGAGGTGAAAATAAGCATGCAGCCGTAATTTGGTTTCGAGTAATTGTTTCAGGCTGTCCTCAGCGATCATCCACTGTTCACAATACAGACGACCCAGAACATAAGCAAGCCGCTTCAAGGTGTTCGTATCAGTCCGCGCCGTCTCGAGTAGATATAAACGTTCAAGTGCATCATTGGCTGCCGGGGATTTTGTATATCGACCGACCACTGTCAGGTACTTTTCCCGGGCTCCTAAAAGACTCCCGGCGTACAGCAGGTTATCACCGATTAAAACCTGTATGATTGCCTGGTCATTCCATTCAACTTTATTCTCATACGTCTCAAGAAAATCCCTTGCCCCATTATAGTCATGGTTCTTAATATAATGTTTATTGAGGGTACCAATGGTCGTCATGCGGATCTCCAGGTCGAGTTCATTATGCAGACTGTCTTCAATATTGGTGGATCCGGTGAGAACAAGGATTAGGAGTAAGGTGATCACGGTTCCTCGATAAGACGTTTGAAATATGCCCGTATATACAGCTCGTAATCTTCAGGTAAAGATTCCCGTAACGCTCGCTGCAATATTATCTGTAATTCGTCTTTTCCGAGATCAGGGGGCAAAGGGCCTGGGTATTTCTGCACCATGATATTTGAACCGGGTGTGCTTTTTCGTTTTTTGCCGTAATCCGATGTTCTTATCGACTTTTGTGCATCAAGCAAACGAGTGAGGATTTTCTGCTGGCGCTCGATCAATTCACGGTCCAGTTTATGCTGGAAGAGTGCCTGTTCGGTTTCCTGCATATCCTTTATGATCTTGTCGATCATCGATCCATATTCAGCACCACTGTGTTTCTGTTGTAATCCCTGGAGGGCTTCCCGTAATGCCTGCTGTTTCGCAGCAAGTTTGGAAAGCTGTGCCTGTTGCTCCGGGGACAGTCCTGGCTGAGGCAGCGGGAAGAGATTGAACATAGATTGATTAAGCATCATCTGTCCCTGTGAAATGTTCGCCAGTTGCTGGAGGAATTTATCAAGTCCGGTAGATGAGCCATCGCCCTGAGTTACCTGTTCTATGTTTTTAAGCAATTCGAGCGCGACCAGGTTTACCAGTCTCATCGATTCGTTCGCGTATTGTCCTTGCAGAGATGGCTCTGCATGGACCGATCGTTCCATACTCACCAATGTCTTTGCCAGGTTCTTTGTCATATGTTTGGTAATATACATGCTTTGTGATTCCTGTGCCGATAGACTCTCCGCAACTACACGGGTTGCATTAAGGATCTGATGTTGTTTCTCAATGTCCATTGGTTGATCGCCTGTGGCCAATTCTTCTTCTGCCTTTGAGATTTCGATAAGCTGGTTAAGGATCTCGACGAGTTTCTTTCTGAGGTGTGCGGCCCGTCCTTTGGTGATCTGCTCATACCATTGCTGGAGTTCTGCACTCATACTCTCAAGGTCCCTGGCATGCTGATCCGCCTTGAACGGTATGTCTAAGAGCATGGAACGGGACTGCTCAGTTAATTCCTTGAGGGCTTCGGCCAATGCCTGCTCCAATCCTTCTGATCGAGCCAGGTCATCGAGCTGGTCGGCGAAATCCTTTAAATCTGCACTGTATTCTTCGACCGCTGGATTTAATTCTTCCTGGGCTCCTTGATCGGTCAGAGAATCGATCTTGTGTGCCTCCACGGAGAGATTCTCAGCCATGTGAGCAAGTTCTTGAAGGGCTAACTCCTGCTGGTAACGGTGCAGGATCTCAAGTGTGCGTTCCAGTGCTTTTGCCAGTTCTTCTTTATGTTGCTTCAGTTGTTCGATCGTCGCTTGAAGACGTTGCGGGTCCTGCTCAGCGATTTTCTGGAACTGCTCCAGCGCCCCTTTCAACTCATCGGGTGCAATTTCCTGCAGGATACGGGAGATCTCCTGTAATCGTTCGATCGACTGCTGATCAAGGACTATTCCCTGCTCGAGTTGATCTATCGTGCGTTCGAGCTCTGCTTGCCAGTCATCGATCCTATCTAACAGCTGTTCTTCTTTGGCAAGAATATCTTTCAGTTTCTCGTGATCCGCCCATGACAACTGACGTTCCTTCATAAGGGTTTCCTGAATTCGTGCCAGGGCTTCGATCTCCTCAGTATGTTCCGCCTGAACCTCCTCAAGATCCCTGGTAATGTAATCTTCTGTTTCGGAGATCTCCTCATAGATCTCCTCCATGGTCGGGAAATATACGGTGTACGATTGGCTTCGGGTGGTTTTACCCGCGTTATCAGTTACTTCGGCATAATAGGTGACCTCGTCCCCAGGAAGTACCTGCATTGTACTGAGGTTCCAGCTGAAATGCAGGGTGTCTTCGAGTGCATTACGATTCACTGGCAAAGCGGTTGAGACAGTCTCTTTGAATGTGTACACGAACCGTACTGTATGTAATCCATGATCATCGCTACACTGGATCCCGATTGGCAATTCCATCGTCTGTGGTATCATGACATTGTAACCAGGATAAAAAATATCTACCTGCGGAGGGATATCAGGTACTGCATAGATGATGATCTCTTCATCAAGTGATGAATGGCTCTGCAAGTGAAGGATCACGGTCTCACTCGTTTGAATAGTGAATTCTCCGCTGAAATCTATGCCTGAGCAGTGCAGTGAGATTGTGTCCGATCCAAAAAGATATGCCAGAGTGAGATCATCCGATGCGAGGCCACGCATAAATACATGGGTACCCTGAGGTGCAATGAGCTGACGACCAGTCTTGCTCTCTTCGGGCAATTGTGTGTAGGCTGGGTATTCCAGGTCGAAAAAAAGAGACTTTATGGAAAGTGGATCGACTACATTAACGGTACGGGTGGATGTGCTTCGACCCAAGAACTCAAACGCATAGGAGAAACGCTGATCCACGGTAAGTGATAATTGTACGGAATTATCTCTGATCGGTAACCGCTTTGACGTTCGTTCGTCCTTGACGAAACGTATAAGGCGAACTTCTGAAGGTAGATAGACACCATATAGGTGCATACCGATCATTACTTCGGTCCCGCGGGTATAGGCATTAGCAGTAGGGTGGATATGGTAGTCGATGTGGCGGTGTAGAGCAAACCAGAACCTGTCTGGAGCGATCGCCGGATAGAGCAGGAACATGATTATAACTATCGTCAAGATCCTTACTGCCTTATGAATTGGCGTTGTATCGATCATATCGCTGGTTTTCTTGGAACGGCAGACACCAGCCGCGCGGTCGATATATGCGTGTATCAGTTCCTGTGAATAGTGCTCTTTGGAATCGGGCATCAGCCGGGAGAGCTGGATGCTGTTTACGAGTTCACCGGACATATTAAAATGACGTTCAAGCGAACGGGCATGATCGATAAGCGATCTGCTGCGATAGAATACCAGGGGCAGAAGACCGAGCAGTGCATAAAGCGGGGATTTCATGAGCAGTAATGACACCAAGGTACAGATCAGAACCGTGCTGAGCGTAAAGATCGCTAACGCCATATTGTTGATCCGCTGCTGTCGGCGCGCGTGTCGTTGTACAAAGCCTACTATTTCATCGATCGAGGACATATTCAATGGGTGAGGAAGTACCAGATTATATTGATACCCATCATGAAGGCCTGTTCACGCTTTTCTGGCGGGTTATTATGGATCTCAGGATCTTCCCATCCATCTCCAAGATCGCATTCATAGGTATAGAATACAACTAGTCGGTCGTTGTGGAAGATACCGAATCCCTGGGCAGCATTGCCGTCATGTTCATGGATCTTTGGCAATCCATGAGGGAAATCAAACCAGGCATGGTAGATCGGGTGATCAAAGGGAAGCTCGATCAGGGGAGATTCAGGAAAAACTTTTTTTATCTCCCGACGGAACGAAGAATCCATACCATAGTTGTCATCAGCATGGAGGAAACCCCCCGCAATAAAGTATGCACGGAGGATCTTTGTTTCTTCATCGCTGAACAGTATATTGCCGTGGCCAGTCAGATACAGATACGGATACTGGAATAGTCTGGGATCCTCTATTTCAACCGTATCCTCATGGATCGGTGTCCGGATCATTGTCCTGAGCCGCACTTGCTCGAGCAAATTCGGGAGGGATGAGGGATCTGCATACCAGTCACCGCCCCCGCTATATTTGAGCCGGGCGATCGCAAAGTCATATTGATTCAAGAGGATCAAGGTGAGGATGATCAAATGCATCATTCAATTATAAGGTGCCACTCCTGTATGTCAAGCTCGCGACTGAGGAACAGACAGACAAACAGCAGGACACAAGGGTTGACTTATTCTCACTATTTTGTATAATGTATTTTAATGAAAACAATCATGAAGCAGGCAGAGATCCATCGAGCCCTGCTTCGAATTATCCATGAAATCATAGAAAAAAATGAAGGCAGCAAGAATCTGGCCTTGATCGGTATCAAGCGGCGGGGTGATGTTATTGCCCAGCGTATGGTCGAGTTGATCAAAAAACACGAGGGAAGGACAGTTCCGATCGGCGCCCTTGATATCACTCTATACCGTGATGATCTGCAGCTTGTATCCGAAACACCAATTATTGAGAGCACGGATATTCCATTCGACATAAACAAAAAAACCATTGTCCTGGTCGATGATGTTCTCTATACCGGCAGGACGATCCGGGCGGCAATGGAAGAGCTGTTCAATTTTGGTCGACCAAAAGCGATCCAGCTTGCCGTACTGGTGGACCGTGGCCTGCGCGAACTTCCAATACAGGCTGATTATGTGGGAAAATTCATACCCACGGCAAAGAACGAGATCGTTGATGTTCATATCCTGGAGGCAGATAAAGAAGACTGTGTTCTGATCCAGCGGGCACCGATACTGGTCAAGATTAAAAGGAAAGAAGGACTAAAAAAGCGTACTTTGAAGAAACGCGCTGGTGCAAGGAAGCGGAAATGAGCCATAAGCGTGACCTGCTTGATATCGAACACCTTACGAGCAAGGAGATCATACAGTACTTGAATCTTGCTGAGCGTTTTGCTTCTGTTCTTGAACGGCCGATACCGATCGTCCCGTCTTTGCGCGGTAAGACAATACTTACATTGTTTTTTGAACCATCGACCCGTACACAGATATCCTTTAGCATCGCTGCCAAGCGTTTGTCCGCTGATATTCTGAATTTTTCAAAGTCGGCTTCAAGCGTCAGTAAAGGTGAAACTTTGCTTGACACGGCTCGGAACATCGAAGCGATGAAGGTCGACGGTGTTGTGGTCAGGCACTGGGCTCCAGGTGCGGCAAAGTATTTAGCAGAAAACCTTGATGCATTCATTATCAATGCCGGTGATGGCGGTCACGAACACCCTACCCAGGCATTGCTGGATTTTATGACTATGCGGCAGCATTTCCAGAGTTTCAAAAAGCTGAACGTACTAATTATCGGGGATATTGAACACTCGCGGGTGGCCCGGTCCAATATCTTTGGACTGACCACGCTGGGCGCACATGTCGGTGTTTGCGCTCCTCCGACACTGGTACCCCAGGAGATCGAAAAATTGGGTGTTACAGTGCACCATAATCTGGACGCGATAATCAAAAAATACGATGTGATCATGGCATTACGGATACAACTGGAGCGTCAGGATACGAATCTATTCCCTTCTTTGCGAGAGTATCGTCAGCTCTACGGATTGACCATGGAACGTGTTGCCCAAATGAAACCAAAGAGCATTATCATGCATCCAGGTCCGACGAACCGTGGTGTCGAGATCGATCCTGATGTTGCTGACAGTAACCGGTCAGTCATCCTTGATCAGGTAAAGAACGGTGTCGCCCTGCGTATGGCGGTTCTTTTTATCCATTCAGGAGGGAGAATTGTCTGATATTCTGATCAAAGGCGGCAGGGTGATCGATCCATCTTCCCGGCGCGATGGAGTATTCGACGTATTGATCAAAGGCAGCGTGATCGCACAGATAAGCAAGAGCATCCGAGCCCGTGGAGTCAAAACGATCCACGCAAAAGGTATGATCGTAGCCCCTGGTTTAATCGATCTGCACTGTCATCTCAGGGATCCAGGCCGTCCAGATAGTGAAACGATCGAGACCGGCAGCCAGGCAGCGGTTGCTGGTGGATTCTCGACGATTTGCTGTATGCCGAATACTGATCCGCCGATAGATAATGAGGGGATCGTACAGTATATCAACCGGGAAGCGGCACGGGTCGATCTCTGCCGGATCTTTCCAGTTGGATGTATTACGAAACAACGGCAGGGCAAAGCTTTAACTGAATTTGGTGAACTGGTAAAAGCCGGGGTGATAGGTTTTTCAGATGACGGGGATGAGGTTGCTAACGGGAATGTTCTGCGGCGCGCGCTGGAATATTCCCGGGCTTTCAGGGTGCCGATTATCGAACATCCGATTAACCGATATCTTGCACAGAAAGGTATCATGAATGAGGGCCTGGTGTCGACAAAACTGGGTCTGCATGGTTCTCCCGGGATCGCAGAGGAGGTTTGTGTTGCCCGGGACATTTTGCTTGCTAAATATACTGGAGCGCATTTGCATCTGTGTCATATATCCACGAAAGGAGCAGTTGAGTTGATACGGCGCGCTAAACAGGATAAGCTTTCCTTGACCTGTGAAACCTGTCCGCATTACCTCTATTTTACTGATGAGATGTTCGAAAGCTTTGATACGAACTGCAAAGTGAATCCACCTTTGCGCAGCGAAACCGACCGGCAGGCAGTTATCCTGGGTTTACGTGACGGAACGATCGACTGTATCGCAACTGATCATGCTCCCCATTGTCTTGCGGAAAAGGAACGGGAAATAACGCAGGCTCCGTTCGGGATGATCGGTTTTGAGACTGCTTTACCAATGGTGATTGCAGAATTAGTCGTTAAACAAAAGCTTCCATGGATGAAAGTGTTACAGACGATGACCATGAATCCTGCAAAGGTACTCGGGATCGATTCCGGAAGGCTTCAGAAAGATGCCCCTGCGGATGTGACCGTTATCGATCCGCAGAAACAGTGGAAGATCACGCCCCATAGCATCAAATCACGATCAAAAAACACCCCGATGTTGAATAAACAGGTTTCGGGAAGAGTCGTCTGCGTGATCGTCAACGGAGCAGTAAAGTTCGAAGCTTCTTAGTGATTATAAATGGCTCAGAAAAGCCATAAACTTAAGACCGGGAATGTTGTATTACCGGATTGGTTGGGGAGTGGTCAGGATCTTTTCGGAACAATCCAGATAATAAAAGGAAAACTGATAAAAAATGGTTATCTTGAAATGGATACGGATTTCCGTTTCAGTGATGCATTTAATTACCCGATCGTGTTTAGAATACGGAGTATCGACGGGGACATTGAAATATATGCCATATCATTCCGTATAAACAGTGGCATCAGCGGAGCGGCACGGGCGATCGAAGAAAAAATTATCGCTCCGAAGGTTTGTGAAACGATCACCAAGCAAGATCTTATTCAATTCTTTGCTGATATCGTGCAATACGATATTGATTTTGCTTTATATATCAATGAAGTCCCGAGAAAATTCAGAGACATTATGGAGTTCCAACTCAATGATAATCAGCGGATGATCCTGAATGAAAGGCTCATAATGAGAATAACAGTGGTGCTTGACGAGCGAACAGGACGTATGTAAGATCAGGTGATTGTCACACCCGGTTTTCCTGCAATAATTTCACCGATCTCTTTACCTTTTTTAAAGTAGCGTTTATTTTTCCTGGCAATGATCGCGACCATACCTATCCCCATGTTGAAGACACGGTACATTTCATCTTCAGGCACCTTCCCCATGTGCTGGATGATCTTAAAGACAGGGTAAGGATCCCAGGTTTTTTTGTCGATAACAGCTGCGCATGTTCTGGGTAGAATGCGAGTTATATTGTCGTAAAGACCCCCGCCAGTGATATGTGCCAGTCCTTTGACATATGTAAGACGGGGTTCGATGGTTTTGCGATACGAGCGGTGGACCTTCAGCAGTTCTTCGCCCAGCGTACACTTTAGCTCGGCGATATGTGATGAGAGGGTGTATTGCCGGAGAAGGACCTTCCGGGCAAGTGAGAAACCGTTCGTATGCAGGCCGGATGAGGGGAAACCAATGATCACATCACCAGGCGCAATGCCAGAGGTGTCGATGATCTTGGTTTTTGATGTCGACCCGACGATGAATCCGACAAGGTCATAAATCCCTTTTGGATAGAACCGGGTCAGACATGCGGTTTCACCACCAAGCAGAATGATTTTTTCTTTTGTGCACGCTTTTGAAAGACCTTTGACGATATCAAGGAGTACCTTATCTTCGACATCAGAGAAACCGATGTAATCCATGAAGAATAATGGGAGTGCACCTGTTGTCAGAATATCGTTGATACAGTGATTGACGATATCCTGACCGATCGTATCATGTTTATCGATCCCGCACGCAACGAGTATCTTGGTCCCCACGCTGTCAACGCTTGATACAAGATATGTATTATCTATCGGATAGATCCCGCCAAACAGTCCGAATGATGATTTGATATTGGATCGATATGTTTTGACCACCTGCTTTCCTATTCCTTTGCGGACGAGATTCAAGCGATCGATATCAACCCCTGCATCTTTGTAGAGCATTATTAAGTGTACGTATTCGCTTGAATAAATCAAGTAGCAATAGAGGGCGAAAAAACAATATTGTCATGGATGTCTCAATGTTGATTACGTCCAGAACGTTCAAAAATTTTTTCGGATATATTTTCCATTGACAGAGAAAAGAACGGTTGGTATACTCATCCATGAAGAGTGATCTTGATATTGCCCATGATGCAAAGTTGGTACCAATCATTGACATAGCACATAAATTAAGTATTCCCGATGAATATGTCATTCCTTGCGGTCGCCATAAAGCAAAGATCTCACTGAAAATGCTGGAACAGTTAGCCGGCAAAACACCTGGAAAACTGATTCTGGTTACCGCGATGACACCTACACCCTATGGGGAAGGTAAGACTACCGTATCGATCGGATTAAGCATGGCGCTGAACCGGATCGGGAAGAGTTCGATCGTTGCTTTGCGAGAACCATCTCTGGGACCCGTGTTTGGCATAAAGGGTGGCGCAGCTGGCGGTGGCTATGTACAGGTAGTTCCTATGGAAGACATCAATCTGCACTTCACCGGGGATCTTCATGCGATCGGAGCGGCACATAATCTTCTTGCCGCAGTACTCGATAACCATATACACTTTGGAAATGCATTGAATGTAGATGAACGTGAGATCCTTTTTACCAGGGCAATGGATATGAATGACCGGAGTCTTCGGAGAATCGTTGTCGGATTAGGCGGTAAACCAAACGGACCAGCACGCGAAGACGGATTCATCATTACGGCAGCAAGTGAGGTGATGGCGATCCTTGCACTCTCACGCACTCCCGAAGAATTAAAGCAAAAACTGGGTAACATACTGGTTGCATTTGATATGGAACGAAAACCGGTATTTGCGAGAGATTTCAAGATCCATGGAGCGATGACGGCGTTGCTAAAAGATGCGCTTAAGCCGAATCTTGTGCAGACGCTCGATCATACACCTGCCTTTATCCACTGCGGTCCGTTCGCAAACATCGCTCATGGTACCTGCAGTATCAATGCGATTGAAATGGCACAGAGAATGTGTGATTACACGGTGGTTGAGGCTGGTTTCGGGTCTGATCTTGGAGCTGAAAAATTCATTAATATCGTTGCGCCGATGGCCGGTCTCAATGTTGACGCAGCGGTTATGGTCGCGACCATGCGTGCTCTGAAAATGCACGGTGGAGCACCAAAAAGGACGTCTCAATCGGGAACGATCGACCATCTAAAAAAAGGTCTGGATAATCTAAAGAAACACCTCGAGAATATGAATAAACTTGCTGTCCCACCAGTGGTAGCAATTAACATCTTCTCGGATGATATGCCAGAAGAGATAGACCTGGTAAAGAACTTCTGCAAGAATGAAGGCGTGGAATGTGCTGAGGTACGCGCTTTTGAGCAGGGCTCGCCAGGAGCGATAGCACTCGCAGAACTCGTTTGCGAGGAAGTATTAAAAGGTCGTTGTTGTATGAAGCCACTCTATCAGGCTGAAACACCGATCGAGGAGAAGATCACCCGGGTGGCAGTTGACATATATGGTGCCGATCGTGTCGTATTCACCCCGGGAGCGGAAAAGGATATGAGGAGGATCATAAAACTCAATCTGCACACACTGCCGGTGTGTATCGCCAAGACCAACATGTCTCTATCGGATAATCCACAACTATTTGGACGACCGCGTAATTTCAAGATCACGATCCGTGGTGTGAATATATCATCGGGTGCAGGATTTCTCGTTCCCCTGACAGGTGAGATCATGCTCATGCCGGGATTATCCCGGGTGCCTAATGCCGAACGCATTGATGTTGATACGACAGGTATGATCTCAGGATTATCGTAAAATAAACCATGCCGGCGAATCTTCCACCTCAGTATTTTGACGTAGAGAAACTATACCGGGAGTCCAAGAATCCTCAGGAAAAACTCGTCTATCTCCAGCAACTTCTTTCAATAATACCCAAACATAAAGGTACCGAGAAATTACAGGCTGAATTGAAGACAAAAATGAAAAAGATCAAGGAATCAATCGGCAAGCAAAAGAAGGCGAGAGGATCAGGCGGTACCTGGTATCAGGTTGAAAAACAGGGAGCAGGACAGGTCGTGATGGTCGGTATGCCGAATAGCGGTAAATCAGCCCTTCTCGACATTCTCACCAATGCGAATGTTGATGTTGCGGATTATCCATTCACCACCCAGTTACCCGGGGTCGGCATGATGGATTATGAGAATATCAAGATTCAAATAGTTGATACACCTCCCCTGCATGCTGATGCACCACCATGGTTATTCGGTTTGTATCGCAATGGTGACATCTTGATGTGTGTTCTGGACGGAACGGATGATTTTATCGAGCAGTTCAAGATGATACGTAGCTCCTTGAATGAACGGAATATATTCGTAGAGAAACGCGAATATGGTGACATAAAACAGATGATCATTGTCTTATCAAAGTGCGATCAATTTTCGATTTCTGATGCGATCAAAAAATTCAATAAAATACATGAAAAAGAAACACCGTGTATCGGCGTTTCGATCGTGAAAGATGAAACATTGGTACAGCTGCGTAATATGATATTCAGGGAGTTGGATATCATCCGGATATATACAAAAAAACACGGGCAGCCGATAAGTCGTAATGAACCGGTGGTCTTAAAGAGCGGAACAACGGTAATTGATGCTGCTGAGCACATCCATAAGGATTTTAAAAAGAATTTGAAGTTTGCCCGGCTCTGGAACGATAAAGGCTATAATGGACAACGGGTAGAGAAACATCATGTGCTTTCAGACGAGGATGTGGTGGAATTCCACATATGAGAATATCAAGACCCAGGTTCCAAACTTTACATTCCAAAATTAAAGATATTGGAACATTGAATTTTGAAAATCGTTCCGGCTTTCGTACTTCGGATTTTGCGTTTTCCGAAAGGAGTTCGTAAGGTGGGTGAGTTAGAGATCATTGACTATATCCGGAAACGTTTTCCAGTAAAGAATAAAGCGATCATCAAAGGGATCGGTGATGATGCAGCGGTATTCCGAAATGGTCAGGTTATATCAGTTGATGCTTTTTTTGAACATATTCATTTCGATCGGTCATACTTCTCAATGAAGGCAATAGGCCACCATACAATGGCGGCGAGTTTATCAGACATTGCGGCAATGGGGGCTCGACCTTTTTGTGCGCTTATTTCACTGTATTGTACTGAGAAAACAACGTTGCAGGATATAAAGGAACTCTATGATGGATTTAAAGAACTATCAAAGCGCTATTCTTTTGATATTGTGGGTGGAGATGTAATACAGGGACCAGGTTTTGGACTTTCCATCACCGTGATCGGCAAAGCACGGCGTATTATGGCGCGGTCCGGGGCGCGACCTGGGCATGGTTTATATATACTGAATTTCCTGGGGCTTGCTGAAGTTGGTCGGCAGGTTCTGCGTGATTCTCTGTCAAAAAAGGATTATCACGATTCGATCAAACAACATCTCTATCCTGAGCCACGTTTAAAGGAAGCGGTCTTGATCAAACAGTACGTGTCAGCATGTATCGATACATCGGACGGTCTCTCCTCGGACGCTATGCATCTTGCCGAGGAAAGCCGGGTGTGTATTGTGATCGAAGCCCAGCATATACCTGTACATTCAGAAGTAGGCGAGTTTTGTGCAGTACGTGCGATCGATCCTCTTGATCACATCATGGCATCTGGTGAAGACTTTGAACTCCTTTTTACCGCTTCGCATGTCCCGCGCATTCCGAAGTTACAGATCTTTAAGATCGGGAGAGTGGAAAAAGGTAGGGGACTTTATCTGTCGAGGAAAGGAAAAGTAACAGCCATTGTGCCATCAGGGTATGAACACCTTCGAAAAGATAGAACGTACCAGGATTAAAAACAGCTATATTGTCTGAGCACCACACTGCATAGACAGTAAACAGAGAAAGGACACTCAATTTTCCAGCCAAATCAAAGATTTGGGGAATGGTGTATCTCGCGTAAGGTAGCTCGATACACGCAATATTGTGATTGGTGCATCTCACTGCGTTCGATATACGCAATATTGTGATTGGTGCATCTCACTGCGTTCGATACACTCAATTTTGTGATTGGTGCATCTCACTGCGTTCGATACACTCAATTTTACTCTGCATCAAGCGACAGATGCAGGTAAAATTGGTGGAGGGCGAGCGGGCTGAGGGTAGAATTGTGACCCGAAGTCTCGAACAGAGTGAGAGAAATCGGATTATACTGTATTAGCGGTTGTGTTTACTGATAAGGTTACATTTTTTCTTTTGAGAATAGTTTTTTATTTGTTTTTCCCGCTTCATTGCAGCGGCACGATTCGGATATTCTTCATGATAAACTAGTTTTAGCTCTTTTTTACCTTTGGTGTATTTAGCTCCTCGTTTTGTTCTATGTCGTTTTATGCGATCATAAAGGTTGCTTGTACAACCGGTATAATAATATCCACTTTGAGAAGCAAGGATATAAACATAATACATTGCAGTGCCCTCCAGGGCTAAGGTTAATTCATTATTATACATCGAAGATTTCCAGAATGGTGTATCTCGCGTAAGGTAGCTCGATACACTCAATATTGTGATTGGTGCATCTCACTGCGTTCGATACACGCAATATTGTGATTGGTGCATCTCACTGCGTTCGATACACTCAATTTTACTCTGCATCAAGCGACAGATGCAGGTAAAATTGGTGGAGGCGGCGGGAATCGAACCCGCGTCCGAAACGTTTCAATGAAGAGGACTACATACTTAGTCTCTTTATAAGTCTCCCCTTACGTAACCAAGAGACAGGTCGATAAGGGAAAGCCTTTTTTGATACCCAGAGATCCTAAAGGCAAAGATCAAAGGGGTTCAGCCCTATATGACGCCTGGTCCTGAGCTGGGCTGTCCACTCAAGCAGACGTAGCCGCATCTATTATGCAGCTAGAGCGTATCCTGTTTCAGGATGTTTGTTGTTCGGGTCGGATTTACGAGGTGGCCAGAACCCTCGGTATGCCCTCATCCATATCAATCGCCTCGTCGAAACCGATCGCCCCCGATTTTATTACTAATTCAAGTATAGACATGCCAAAGAGCGTGTCAAGGTTCTCTAATTATGATCATACTGTATGGATTTCGGTTTATCTGCACTCAGGCCTGATCTAACATTGACAGCTCATCCATTCTCGCTATACTCCAGGCGGAGGTAGCATGATCGTATTACTACTTATGCTTGTAAATGCATCGGTTTTAATTACAGAAGTTATGTCGAATGTGAAAGGATCCGAGTCAGGAAGTGGAAGTCCCGGGGATCGTAACGAGTATGTCGAGATCTATAATAGGGGCAATGATACGATCGATCTCGCGTCCTACTTTATCGATGATTTCGATGGCAGTAATCCGGATCCTTTATGCCCGTGGGAGGATGATTCGATCCTGATCAAGTATCCAGGTGTCCGCATCCATGATACCCGCATCTATCCATTAAGTTACGCACTGATTCTTGACCGGGAATACACCAGCACGAACACGAATGGCGGATACGTTCAGCCGTATTCATTCCCTGATTCGACCCTGATCCTCACCACGGACGAAACGACGATTGGATCGAATGGTCTACAGAATAATGATCCGTTGATCGTATATTCAATCACTGAAGCATGCACATCCTCTTTTGGAACACCCTATGATTCGCTCGATAACTTTCCGTATGATCCGGGTGACGGGATCTCCTGGGAGCGTATCGATATCACAGTGCCTGATGAACCGGGTAACTGGCATCCATCAGTTGACACTCAGGGATGCAGTCCAGGCAGGGAGAACAGTACCACCAATGCTTTTGATCTTGCCCTGGATGAGCGATTGGTATACTTCAGCCCCGGTCATATCCGGATCGGTGACGATGTGATTATCGAGATTGTTGTCATGAACAACGGATTGCGCGCGACCAACGAATATGAATTGATTGTTTTTAACGATAAAAATGAAAATTCTACATTTGATGACGGAGAGCTCGTAGATCATGCAGCTGGTCAGGCGGTTGCTGCTTTCGACAGCGTCAGTCTTTTCTGTACATATAAACGTCCGAGCCAGGGAGTTCATTCCCTGGGTTTCCAGATCAACTTCCCGCACGACAAATACCCTGAGAACAATAAAGCGTTCAAAACGATGACGGTGGTCGGTGAGGTTGGTGAGCTTGCCCTTTTCCCGAGCGTTTTCACTCCGGATCACGATGGGATCGATGATCGGTTACAGATCGATTATCGGCTACCGATCGCCGGGGGATCCCTTGTGATCCTTGTGTTCGATGCTCGGGGTGCTCTGGTACACCGGCTCTACGACCAGGAATACTGCAGCGACGATAGGGGTACGTTATACTGGAATGGTGAAACAAATAAGGGGAATGCATCGACCGGGATGTATATCGTTTACCTGGAATACCAGTATCAAAGTAAGGTTACCAGGGTAAAAAAACAGACAGTTCTTGCACGGTAGGACCAGGCCCTGTGAGTGTTGACTTTGGGGCGTTTTTGAATATACTTGCGCATGCCAAAAAAGACACCTTTTTACGATTTTCATGTGAAAAAGGGCGGAAGAATCGTTGAATTCGCTGGATTCCTTATGCCAATCCAATTTGAGGGGATCATCCCAGAGCATAATACTGTCCGGTCAACCGTGGGTGTTTTTGACGTTTCTCACATGGGCGAAATCGAGATCAGAGGAAAGGACAGACTGGCATTCGTAAACTATGTTACAACGAATGATGCAAAACAACTGGACATGAATCAGGTACAGTATTCGTCCATGCTTTACAAAGATGCTGGGATCGTGGATGATTTACTCGTATATAACCTTAAGGATCGAATATTATTGGTGGTAAATGCGGCGAATGTTGACAAGGATTATGCCTGGATCATGGAGAATAAAAAATTCGATGTTGTTATCGAAAACAAAAGCGATGCGATAGGGCAATTGGCAGTACAGGGTCCACAGGCCGGGAAAGTGATCCAGAAGATATGTGATATCGACATAACAGACATTGCTTACTATTCGGCAAGAGAAATAAATCTAAGATCCGTTCCTGTCATACTCTCCCGTACGGGCTATACTGGTGAGGATGGTTTTGAGATCTATTGCGAACGCCAGCATGCACCAGGCGTGTGGGATATGGTTTTTAATGCTGGAGCGGAATTTCAGATCAAGCCAATAGGTTTGGGTGCGCGGGATACACTGCGATTTGAAATGCGGTATTGCTTGTATGGAAATGATATAGACAAGACGACAAATCCGCTGGAAGCAGGATTGAGTTGGATTGTCAAATTCGACAAAGGAGATTTTATTGGCAAAGAGGCTCTTTTGGCCATCAAAGAGACAGGTATCAAAAGACGTCTGGTTGGTTTTGGAGTCACGGATAAAGGTATCCCCAGACCCCACCAGGAGATTCGTACCGAAGGTTTAAAAGTCGGGTATGTAACATCGGGTACATTCTCACCCTCTTTGAAAAAGGGTCTGGGTATGGGGTATGTGGATAAACCTCATGACAAAATTGGAACGAAATTAACTGTTGCCGGCAAGCAACCAATTGAGGTGGAGATCTTGAAGGGAGCATTCTACAAAAACGCATCTCACAAGTGATCGTTGCCAGGATTGCCGGAAGATTTATTGGATCATAACATGAGGAGGTACAATGGCAAACATTATCGAGGGCGTTCGATATACGAAAGAGCACGAATGGGTGAAAATTGACGGGGATATTGCCACCGAGGGCATCACTGACTACGCTCAATCTGAACTGTCCGATATCGTAATGGTCGAGCCACCTGAAGTTGGACGCAAGATCAACGCAGGGGATGCAATTGGAACGATTGAGGCTGTTAAAGCAGTTAGTGATCTTTACGCTGGTATTAGCGGAGAGGTTGTTGAAGTTAATGATGCAGTTGTCGCTGACCCATCGATCATCAATAAAGATCCCTACGGCGAAGGATGGCTGTATAAAATCAAAGTATCAGATGCAAAAGAAGTGGATACACTTCTTACTCCGGAACAGTATAAAGAGTTGATCGCGGAACATTAGATGCAATATCTACCTTTGACCCCACAGGATGAAGGAGAGATGCTCCAGAAGATAGGAGTTGCTTCGTTCAAGGATCTCATCGATCAGATCGTCCCGGCTGATCTGCAGTACAGTGGTTCTTGCGGTCTGCCCAAAGCATTGAGTGAGCATGAGGTGCGTGTACTGCTTAACCAGATGGCCGGTACGAATAAGAATTGTGCGGACAATATATCATTCCTGGGCGGGGGTATTTATGACCACTACATTCCAGCGATTATCGATTCGATCATCTCCCGGAGTGAATTCTATACCGCTTATACTCCCTATCAGGCTGAGGTCTCACAGGGCACTTTACAGACGATATATGAGTACCAGAGTGTGATCTGTGAGTTGACCGGTATGGATGTATCTAATGCTTCGATGTACGATGCAGGATCCGCATTGGCTGAAGCCTGTCATATGGCCTGTACGGTTACAAAACGCAACAAGATAGTCCTTGCTGATCTGATACACCCATACTACCAGCGGATCGTACACACCTACACGCAGGAGTGTGGTATGGAAATCGTGCGGTGCCGGTCTGAAAAGGGGACGATCGATCTAGGGCAACTTGAATCACTTGTTGATGACGAAACCACCTGTGTCTGCGTTCAACATCCAAATCTGTATGGCTACCTTGAGAATATGCCGCAGATCGAACAGATCGTTCATAAGCGCGGTGCATTCTTCATCGCGGTGATCGATCCTCTTTCACTGGGCGTAGTAATGCCGCCAGGTGAATACAATGCTGATATCGCAGTTGGTGAGGGTCAGGCAATGGGTATCGCCCAGGGTTTTGGTGGACCATTACTGGGATTATTCACCGCCAAAAAAGACCATGTACGATCACTGCCCGGACGGATTGTCGGGGAAACGGTCGATATCGAAGGTAAGAAGGGCTATGTATTGACTTTACAGACACGGGAGCAGCACATCCGCCGTGAAAAAGCCACCTCGAACATATGCACCAACGAAGCGCTGTGCGCACTGAGTTCATTGGTGTATCTATGTAGCCTTGGTAAACAGGGAATCATTGATATCGGTAATCTTTGTGTCGCAAAGAGTCACTATCTAAAACAGTCCATGCACAGTCTGAAGGGGATCGAACCGGCTCATGAAAAGGAGTTCTTTAAAGAATTTGTTGTTAAGACCGAGAAACCTGCCCAGGAAATCGTTGATAGACTTCTGGAGCAAAAATTCTTTGCCGGAGTGCCTCTGTCCATCTTCGATCCAAATGACAAACATAACCTGCTGATTGCGGTGACTGAGAAAAGAAGTAAACAAGATATCGATCTGTTTGTTAAGAGTTTGTCTGAAATACTATAGTCTTATACATTGAACAAAATACATTGAGCATGAAAGTACTTTTCATTGGAGATGTGGTTGGCAGATCCGGGCGCCATAGATTATGTGAGTACCTGGGTGATGTGATAAAAAGAGAATCGGTCGCATTCACGATCGCTCAGGGGGAGAATTGTGCCGGAGGGATCGGTATTACCGAGCGGACCGCCAGCGAAATTTTCGATGCAGGCGTGGATTGTGTCACGACGGGCAATCATGTCTGGAAACACAGAGATATTTATTCATATTTATCGAAAGAATCCCGTATCCTGCGACCGGCAAACTACCCGGAGGGTGTTCCTGGTCATGGATCTTACGTTTTCTCGGTCCAGGACAGAAAGATCGCGGTGATAAATCTTCAGGGGCGTGTGTATATGCAATGTATCGAGAATCCCTTTACCATGGGGCAGACAATAGTCGAGCATGTGCAAAAAGAGACCCCGAATATATTCATTGATTTCCATGCTGAGGCAACGAGTGAAAAGAGAGCATTGGCTTTTCATCTCGGAGGAAAAGTGACCGGACTTATCGGTACTCATACCCATGTGCCGACAGCAGATGAACAGATCATGGATGGATATACCGCGTATATCACTGATGTGGGTATGGTGGGCTCGATGGATTCAGTGATCGGAGAAGGTAAAGAGGAGGTTGTTGACCACTTCCTGTTATCCCTACCTCAAAAATTCAGGGTCGTGAAGCACGATGTCGTTGCACAGGGCGTGATAGTAGATTTTGATGAGACAACGGGTGCAGCGCGCTCTATCAAGCGTATTACATTTTAATCCCGTTTACCTTAGTAGGTATCATACGAGACTATTTCGGTAAGGACCTTACGACCACGATCCTTTGATGCTTCAGCCGGATAACCTATCGGAGTAAGCGCCAGCACCCGCACGTTTTCCGGTATATTGAGGATCGCTTTGACCTTTGCTTCGTCAAAAGCGCCGATCCAGCACGTGCCCAATCCCTCATTCACGGCCGCGAGGATGATATGATCAAGGGCAATGGTCAGGTCGACACTCCAAGAACTCATGTAGCCACCCATGCGTCCCCAAGCACTTTCGACCAGGGCGCATCCAACCACGATAACCGCACCTTCACCAACGAACTTCTGATTGCGGCTTGCTTCGACTATCTGATCCTTTTTATCAGGATCCCGGACAACGATGAAGCGCCATGGCTGGTAGTTTTTTGCTGACGGCGCAATACGTCCTGCATCGAGGATCCTTTCAAGGGTAGTGCTGGTTATCGGATCCGGCTTATATTTACGCACACTTTTTCGCTTTTTTATCACGTCATAGAACTCCATGAATGCCTCCTTGGTTAATTATAGGGAAGCATATGAAATATGCAAGAATATGTGTGGTTATGCGGCCTCTCACCCCGCATTTGTTCTATCGCGGTATAAGGAATAACCGTCACATGTCGTGGGGTTCTACACAAGTTCGGGGTCTTCAATTTTGTTGTCATATTATACAGCAAATACGAATAATATTGAGACGCGCCCGGAGCGAGTCGAACGCACAACCTGCGGAACCGGAATCCGCTGCTCTATCCTATTGAGCTACGGGCGCACAGTCAGTATTCGGTAGGAAGCAGGAACTAAGTACACGATGGTATTATAATGAATATCAACTCTTCGTCAATGTTCCTGCTTTACCTTGACAATTATAAGTATTTCGGTACACTTACCTAGAAATTCACAAAATGGAGGTTTTCTATGATCTGGTTATTCATTGCGCTCGGAGTTGTTTTTTTACTCTGGATCATATCATTGTTGATCCAGAAAAAAGATAAGACATCACGCGAGAAAGTGATCAAACATCATATTGAGGAAAAGAAAAAAGAGGAAGAGGCAGAGAGTAAAAGTCCTTTTGTTGATTGACCGTAAGTTAGAAGGAGGAGAGGGAAGGGAGGCGTGATGAGGAGGTAGTATGATTTCTTATCCCGTTCTCCTCCTTCCAGCGTCTATACTTTAGACACCATTCATTAATCAACGTTTACACCAGGGATTTAGTTAATAGTGATATGAAGTTTCAGGCTTTGGATATCGCCTCAATGAATATATCCACAACCTCGGCATCTAATTGGGATCCTTTTGCCAGGATGAGTTCCTCGATCGCTTCATCTTCGTCCCTTGCAGGACGATAGGGGCGTTCTGAACGCATCGCGTCATAGGTATCAGCGACCGCAAGTATCCGGGCAAGAAAGGGGATATCATTTCTCATACGTCCATCCGGATAACCTTTGCCATCAATGCGTTCATGGTGTGCATATATGATATCAAGAATGTCCTTGAATTCACTCACCGTACTTAAGATCTTTTTTCCGACTACTGGATGTTTCAAAATGTATTCGCGTTCTTTTGGTGTTAACCTTTTTGCCTTGTTCAGTATACCATCAGGTATGCTGATCTTGCCGATGTCATGGAGTAAGCAGGCTTGTTTCAGGAGATCGATCTCGTTATCCGGAAGCTGCAGGGCGTGAGCGATCTTTACCGCATGGTCCATGACGCGGAGCGAATGGCCCGCTGTGTACTTGTCTTTTGCATCGAGTGTTTTTGCTATGAGGTGGACGAATTCGACAAAATCACGGTTCGATTTTGCTACCAGTCGCTCGATCTCGTGCTGGGATTTTGTAAGGGTAATGAAGATCCATGAATACTGAGCAAGAAAAGTCCAGGCAAAGGATAATGAAACGATAAGGACACCAACTACATAGGGACTTCGCAGCCAGGGGATGAGCGGCGTACCGCGAAAAACACCCACCACGTCGAGGAGTGAAAATGCGAAGCCGATAGCAATACCAAAGGCGAGTGATAGGTAACGATTCTGTTCTCGGTGACGCATGAGATCGAACAGTAATCGTACATAGAAGTAACCCGGGATCACTAAAAGGATGGCGAGAAACAAAGGGTAAAGGTCTCCCTTTAAAGGATGCAAAGCATTACCGTAGATGAATGTTTGATTGGTAATGATACGGTCCGTAAAGATCGTAACACAAACACTGATCGTAGCGATCATGAAGAGTATAATCTTGACTGAACGTGCGATGGGACGTTTTGTGAGTGAGGAGATAAAAAGCGGAAAGATCAGAATGTAGGTGAATAACGCACTGTATATTGCCTTATACCATATAATACTTTGCTGGGGTAAAAAAGCCTGCTCTACATTATGTGTGCTGTAGATAGCGATCGAACTGCAGAGGAAAAATATTGCAGAATAGAGAAAATTACGTTGCGAAGTGTTCTTTAGAAAGAGAAATAATGAACATAAACAGAGCAGGAGAGCGATGATCGAGAAAGAAAAGAGAAGTAATAGAGAAAACATGGTTATAGTTTATTAATAAATATATGTTTGTCAATGAATTGTAGTAAAATCAGGGGAGCTAATATCGGGATGGTGAGAACTAGCGCATCAATACAATGTCATTCTTTCATCGAGGAAGCTGGCCGAAATAAGTCCCTCTGTGACAAGCCGCCGCTTCGCCTGCTCCATATTCTGCATGCCTATTTGCCGATTAGTCTGGATAATTGATTCAATCTGAAAGATTTTCTTCTCGCGTATGAGGTTTCGCACCGCTTGGGTCGCGATCAGGATCTCGTATGCTGCCACACGCCCGGGTTCATCACAGCGGGGGTAAAGCCTTTGTGCGATGACGGCCTGTAAGGATTCGGAGAGTTGTATCTGAATTCGATCTTGTTCACCAGAGGGGAATACGTCGATAATCCGTGTAATTGTCTTCGCGGCACTGGAGGTGTGCAGGGTTCCAAAGACAAGATGTCCAGTTTCTGCCGCAGTTAGTGCAAGCGAGATTGTTTCGAGATCCCTCATTTCGCCGACCAGTACATAGTCAGGATCTTCGCGGAGTGCACTTCTCAGGGCATTGGCAAAAGAGTACGTGTCAATTCCAATCTCACGCTGATTGACGACACATTGTTCGGAATGATGAATGAATTCAACCGGATCCTCAATGGTGATGATATGTCCTGCTTGATTGCGGTTCAAATGATCGATCATCGACGCAAGCGTGGTTGATTTGCCGCTGCCAGTGGGACCAGTGACAAGAACGAGACCAGTTTCAAGATCCATTAGCTCTGATATTACAGGCGGTAGCCGAAGATCTTTCATTGTCATGATCTTATCCGGGATGACCCTGAACACAGCACCTAATCCCCATCTCTGATAGAAAACATTCACCCGGAAACGACCAGTGCTTTCTATGTGCAGGGAAAAGTCAACTTCATGGTTTTTTTCGAGTTCTGCTTTTCTCTCCGGTGTCAATATTTGATGAACCAGCTTAACCACTATCTCCTTTCCAATGGCTTTGTCATCGAGTTTTTTCATCGCACCATGTACCCGGAGCATAATGGGGGAACCCGAGTGTATATGCAGATCACTTGCTTTAGAATCGATCATGTGCTGGAGTAGTTTAGTGATTTCAGTCATTTTTCTTTTCTTGTTTGTCGGTATACTTGATCATGATATCAATCTTTCCTCTTATTTGCGTGGCTTTTTTCTTTTCCGATATCCATTCTATTTGAGCATCCTCAGATTTGATCCTGAACGTTTTCTGTCTTGACTTTTGCGAAGACACGTCATTCTGGCGAATCTGCTTGAATTTATTCAAGAGGTGCTCGATTTTTACAGGATCTGCTCCGGAAACAATTATTTTTTTCTTTACACATGCCTGTACTGCATTTGTTTTTTCGCTATCAGTCGGATCACCTTGAGCAACGAATACAGCCTCGTCGGTTTCATAGAGCGGGAGAACTGTATTTTCATATAATACCTTTTCGGGAAACCGGTTGATTAGTTCGTGATTCAACATCTCCGGGTCGATTTTGATGAATGGAATATCTGACTGTTCGCTGAGCACCAAGATCAAATCGGCAGTAGATAGATAGCCGAGTTCTAAAAGGATCTCTCCTAATCTTTTTTTATTGCCTTTTTGAATGGAAAGCGCTTCTTTTAGCTGTGATTCAGTTATGATACCATACTGGATCAACAGTTCTCCGATCCTGATTTTCATTCTCCGATAAGTTCAAAAACCTTACATTTCATCGCGTTGATGTCGATCGGCTTGGTGAAAAATGCAGCAACGTCCGACGTTTGCACAATGATATCGTCTTCCATGAGACGGTATGCAGAACAAATGATGATCGGTATAACCTTGTTTCGTTCTCTGATCCTTTCGATCAGATCCAATCCATGCATTCCAGGCATTTTGATGTCGGCGATGAGAAGATCGAAATTCTCTTTTGTAATGAGGCGTAGTGCTTCCCGTCCATCTGCTGCCTGTTCGATCTGATAATTCTGTTTGAGCGTTTCGGCAATAAGCAGGCGGATTGGATCTTCATCGTCGCAAACAAGTATTCTTTTTTTCATGATACCTCCTTGACATATTTGGTATGGGGGAGTGACACGTGGAATGTCGTACCCTTGCCTATATTGCTGGTTACCTCGATGGTGCCACCATGCTCATCTACGATTTTCTTTACAATAGAAAGGCCAAGTCCGGTTCCTCGTTCCTTTGTTGTGAAAAAAGGCACGAAAAGATTTTTTATATCTTTAGATTCAATGCCCATCCCGCTGTCCTGTATTTCCACAATTGAAAACTGCTTGTCCTGGTCGAAATTAATGACGAGATCTCCGTGTTCATTCATTGCTTCGATCCCATTATTGATCAGATTGATAAAGAGGCGACGGATGGATTCAGGTTCACCCGTGATAGTGGGTGGTGTCTTCCCTTTGATTTCAACGTTCACGCTGGTAATGCCTTTGGTAATCGAGTCAATAAGGTTTCTTAAGTCAATCGATGAATCAGATATCTTTCTTTTTGTTCTGGCAAAGGCGAGAATATCTTCGATAATATGATTAATGCGCTGTGAACCTTTATGGATCTCAAGGCTAAAGCGCTCGATGTCCGGTTTCTCCTCGGTGCTGAGGAGCAACTGAGCGAATCCATCGATCGCGGTGAGTGGATTCCTGATCTCATGAGCAACCCAACTCGCCATTTTGCCTAAATAGCTCAAGCGTTCATTGTGTTTCAACTTGGCTTCAAGTTCACGGATATCAGAAAGATCCTTGAATACTGTAACGCAACCACTGAAATGTTTTTCCGCCCCTTTAATAGGCGAAATTGACAGACCGATCGGGGTGCTCTTCCCCTCAGCATTCTCGATCGTTACCTCTCCTCGTTTCATAAGTTCGTTTTTATCCATGCATTCCCGCATTTCCTGCCATAGCGGTATCAATCGATCGTATTCTCCGATGAATGTGTCGATCGATTCCTTCTTGGATAGACCCAGCGCCCGTGCTGCTTCGGGATTAAGCGTTGTTATGATTCCGTCTTCTCTGACGACGATCACGCCACTGCTAACACTGTTGATAATTTTTTCGTTGTAAATACGTAGTTCAATCTCACGAGCCGCAACCTGGGCGACCTGTTCTTTAAGCGCTTTATTGAATCTTTCCAGTTCTTTTTTCTTTTGAAGTTCTTTGCGCGTAGTCTGGGACCAATAACTCGCCATTAAGCTTATAATGAAAATAAATGGAATACGTATGAGTATCTTCGAATCGAAGAAGGAAATACCCGGGTTAGACTGGTAAATGAGCCAGCCATAAACGACACTGGCGACAAGGGCAATTGGCAGGCTGCCTCCGATATTTTGACCGACTGAGGCAACAAATATTACGAGAAAATAGATTAAATAAAAATCAGATTCCATGCCCTGACTGACATAAATCGCCGCTGAAATGATCAGAATATCGAATATAAAGATCAGAAACGATATAATCGGTTTGCTCAGGTATTTATCGTGAATTCGGTACAATATAAGGTTTGATACAAGGTAAATAAGAGCAATAAAGTATCCCGCGGAAAGCACTTCAGTCCCGCGGACTGAATAGGTCATGAGTATAATTGTCACGAGAATAAGGACAAACCGCAGTGTGAGCAGGATCTTTTTATTCATAATTGTATGCCTATGATTTTCCGTTCATGATATTATCTATAAACCTTTCAGTCAATAGGTAGTTTTACTGATATCCACAGGGTCGAACACTTATGGTGTCCGACCCTGTGCAGTAACGAAACGACGAGAAGGTGTAGGTGGTTTCCTGTGTATATCTACGTTTTTCTCGCCCTCCTGAAAGGTATCGTTACGTCTCCTGTTTATGTATTTCAATAAAAATTTCGACAACCAAAGGATCCAATTGACTGCCTGCGACCGACTGGATCTCTTTTAGTGCAATATCGTGCGAAAGCGCTTTTCTATATGGACGATCACCGGTCATCGCAGAGTATGTATCGCATACAGCCATGATCCTTGATGCCAGGGGTATGGTTTTTCCTCCAATCTTTTCCGGGTAACCATTTCCATCAAATCGTTCATGATGGTAGAGAACCCAGTTCTGTATCGGTTTGAGATTACTTATCGGCTCGATGATCTTTGCACTTATAATCGAATGCTGGTGTATCTCCCGCCATTCAACGTGGGTGAGTCCAGTCTTTTTCTGCAGTATTTTTTCTGGTATTGCGATCTTTCCAACATCGTGGAGTAGACTGGCGAATTCCAGCAGAGTTAGTTCACGCGAACTGAATTCCATTTCTTGTGCGACTGCACCGGCCAATTCAGCAACCTGGATGGAGTGTCCCCGGGTATACGGGTCACGGCTCTCTATTGCACTTACCAGGGCACGCACTGATTCAAAATTTATCTGTTGTATCCGGTCAATGAGTTGTGCCCGATCAAGCGCAGTACCCATTTGGCCTGCAATTGTCCTGACCAGCGCTAATTCGCTCTTCACATACCGTCGAGGTGTTCGATTGTAAAGGGTGAGGACTCCTGCAGGCGTACCTCCTTTGATGAAGACTGGTGTTCCTGCGTATGAGAAAAAGCCATGGTTTTTAATTTTTTTCAGAAACTCATTCTGTTCATGGGGTTTGATCGATGTGATGACCATGGGCGTCCGTGTTTCGATCACCGACTTAATGAATCCATTGGGTTTATTCTCAAGGTATTTCTGCAGTTGCCGGTCGATCCCGCATGGGATAACCAGTGAACCATGGTCTGAATGAGCATTGGGGAGAATGATCGCGGCTGCATCGATCTTGAGTGTTTCAATGATTCGTGTGAGCATAGTATTGATTATGCCTTTGTGGGCAAGACCGGATAACATTGATAGTTCAATATCCTGCAGGGATTGAAGATATTCTTTGTTCATTCGGGTCTCGTAAGAGGTCCGGATCGCATATATGACTCCGACCAGCACTAGTACACTTATAAGCGGATTGATATACTCAGTGCCTTGGGTACTGAAGTTCGGAGAAAAGTATGGAGCAATAGCAGTGATGCCGATCAGAGTGAACAGGAGCAGGATAAAGAGCAGGGCGGTTCGTGATATCTGTCTTATATAGTACAATACGAGTATAACCGTAAAGATAAGAACCGTGACCTGAATGATCACTATCAATATTTGATTCCTTATTCGTTCCGATCAGTTACACGATATAACCGCTTGCTCAGGATGCATAGGCGCGCTGCCAACCGAGTTCCCGTATAGAGAGGATACCATTGTAGAATAAACGGAGTTTTTCCCGCGATGCCTCATTTCTCAGGCGCAGAACGAGCATCTTGTCGTCCCGATAAGTGATCTCGCCCTGGTACTGGGAACCGTCAAGCAGTTTCACTTCGTAGAGGTGAAGTGACTTCATAGCATCTCCCTTTAATGTATTGGCGGGGGTGGAGATAACTCTTCGCCACCCCAATCAACCGTATCTGAATCGGCATAAGCAATAACCGGGGTTAATTGGTCGAGGAGCAATACGGTTCCGCTGTTTGCGGCCGGTTCGGATGCACGTATGTCCTGTATAACACCGCTGAAAACAGTTGCGACAACGGTTACTAGCAAGATAAAGATAAACACTTTTTTCATGATATCTCCTTTGATAGAAGATATAGCAATTCTTGTGCCATTTGAAGAACGTATGGAATATAGATACATTGTGTGCGCGCGCGCTTCAGAATAAGAAAAGAATTGCGACAAAATGGCACAGAAGAATTACTAAATAATTTTTCGGATGGTTTTTCGAAATATTTTCTGTTTTTCAAATGGACAAAATGTCGCACATCTATTGTGTTGTCGCACTAATTTTGTCAAATAAAAAAACAATTAAAAATTGAATTTCTTCCGGTAACGCTGGATCGTCCGGCGGCTGATTCTGAGTAGTTTGGCAGCCTGACTGATGTTGTAATTGGTTGCTTCGAGCGCTTCAATGATCGCATCCTTTTTAACCTCTCGAAGAGTGCCGGTCTCGGAACTGGATCCCGCGCCCAGGTTGAGTTCATGACTCGTAATGTTCATGCCACGCGCCAGGACTACGGCCCGTTCAATTACATGGCGTAATTCGCGGACATTACCTGCCCAGTGATAGGTGTGCAGGATCTTCATGGCTTCAGGTGTTAAACCAATGATGTCTTTCCCAACATCTTTACTGCTTTTTTCCATAAAAAATTGGGCAAGCAGTTTAATGTCGCTCGCGCGGTCACGCAGCGGGGGTATATTGATCTTAAAGACATTGATCCGGTAGTACAGATCCTTACGGAATCTGCCATCCTCAACTTCAATCTCAAGATCCTTGTTCGTGGCAAATATGAAGCGCACGTCAATTGTATGAATTTTTGTTTCTCCCACCCTGCGGATCAATTTATCCTCGATCGCTTCGAGCAATTTTGCCTGAAATGCCGGTGATGTATTGGTGATCTCGTCAAGAAAAATGGTTCCACCATGCGCTTGTTCGAGTAAGCCAGCTTTATCGGCAATTGCACCGGTGAACGCGCCTTTTTTATGCCCGAACAATTCAGATTCCAGCAGTGTTTCCGGTATCGTACCGCAGTTGATCACGGTGAAATTGCTATTGCTGCGCGCGCTTTTTTGATGGATCAGGCGGGCGATCATGCCCTTGCCAGTACCGGTTTCGCCAACCAGGAGTACCGGCGCATTGGTCTTTGCTACCTGATCAATGAGATGATAAACGTGCTTCATCGGCTTTGATTTGCTGATGAGATACCCCTGGCCGATATCAGTTATGATCGCACGGTGTAAATTTCTATTTTCTTCAATGATCTGTTGAACAGTCAGGGATTTATCGATCACCGCCGCGAGGATACGGGCAACCGCGGTTAAAAAATCTTTGTCCTGCTGACTAAAAGTTCGTCCCTGGAAACGGGAGTCAAGGTAGAGTGCACCAACCACATTGTCATCGATCGTTAATGGAATGCACAGTAACGCGCGGATCTTGTTTAAAACCACGCTCTTTTTTTCGTTGAAATCAGGATCCGACAGAGCGTTTTGGGAGAATACGATCTCATTTTTATATAGGTTACTTATCGCAGTTTTAGAAAGGTCTGCTGCATCGGCGAGGGTCGTCTGGTCGATGTTTCGACCGGTAATAAATTCGATATTATCCGCGGTATAAAGAAAAAGCGCACCACGTTCAGCCTCGGTTGTCTGAATAACGATATCAAGCAAGTTTTCCAAAAAATCTGCGTCACCAAGATGCCGCTCGATCATTAGCGCGATCCGTGAAAACACATTCAGGTAGCGTGTTGATACAGTGGGTATTGAATCAGAATTCAGGATCACGGGGAAAAGTGTATGTTGCAGTTTCAACAACCGAGCCGTTTCCTGCTTTGCATTGATCGACTGGGCAAGCTCCAGGCAATTGAGGAGTTCCTGGCTCATTGCCCATGCAGATTCCTGGGTCGGTTGGTAAAGCATTAATGCTTCGATACGTAAACGCTGCAAGACAGTCATCATGTGGACAAGTGATGCTTGACGCAAGGTATCGACCTCTTCCGTCAGGTCCAGTCCAGTTTTATCCAGATGATATTTCACAAGCTTGGCATATGCCTGGGCAATGACATGACGAATATCATTAGCCAGTGTTTGTTTGATGATTTTCTGAGCATATTGATGACTCAGTTGATAGTCTCCAACGTGATATAGTGCAATCATGATATCCTGCCAGATATTTATCTTCTGATTGTGATTAAGTTGGGTCAGATCGCTGATAGATTCGATTGTTTTGATGTGTTCTCGGATTGCTTCGTGATCGTTCTCAGCTAAGGCAATTCGCATTGCTGTACGATAGTAGTAGAGGTCTTTGCTTGTTTCTATGAACCTTTTTTGAACCAATTTTGCTTTATTAATATTATTTTTTAATATATAAATCGTGGCTAGATCAGATAGGAGTGACCCTTTCTCTGGTTGATATTTGAGACCCTGTTGAATATTCGTGAGGGCAGTATCAAATTTCCCTTTTAAAACATTGATCATGCCCAGGGCAGAAAGGCAGGTTATAATCGTAGGAACGTGGTGTATTTGTTCTCCACTGGTAAGTGTACTCTGCAAAGCTGTTTGTGATTGATCCACATGTCCCTGGTCAAAAAGCATTAGTGCTTTATTTTCTAAGGCAGAGAGCATAGCAACCGTGTCGCATGATTTCTTAAGACTGGCGATTGCTGTATCAGTGTATTTCTGAGCTGAGGTTAAATCATGCCTATTATAATATATGCGGCTCAAAAGCAAAGCTGAAAACGCTTCATCCCTCCAGAATCCATGCTTGCGGCAGAACTCAACGTGAGTTTCCGCACATTTGATGCTTTGCTCTTGATTGCCCTGCTGCTGTTCGAAGACTGCTTTATTGTAGAGAGCTGTACTGAAAAGGGTATTATCCTTATTGGTGCGTGCGTATTCCAAGGGTTGCCTGATATGGCTTTGCGCTTCGGTGAATCGGTGAGTAACTGTAAGACAATATGCAAGACGTGTTTGGATCTCATGCGCGCGTGTTTTGTCCCGGTTGACCAGTATCTTGTATGCTTTCTGCAGGTGGTCGATTGCTTCATCATAATGACCCATGTGATAATATGCACGTCCGATATCCGCAATGATTACCGGCTTAAGATCCTCAGGAGCACGTGCAGTTATTTCCTGATAAAGGTCAAGAGCTTCCTGGCATTTGCCAGCGGTTATCAGTAATTCGGCTATTTTAAGCACGATGGTATTATACTTTCGGCTTTGCGCGGACGTATTCTTCAGGACAATGCGGTAAAAATTCACTGCAGACTCATGATCGTAGATTTTTTTTGCTCTTGATGCTGCTTGCTGGGCATACTTGATTGCTCTTGTTTTATCCCTGATACGATCTGTTAGTATAGCAAGGAGTGGTATATACGCATCCGTCGATTTTTCCTGCTCTAGAACAGAAATGATCTGTTTATATAAAATAGCTTGTCTACGCTTGAGGATCTTTAAATGTACCAGATGCCGTATGATCTGATTAGGAATGAAGACAACACGAGTATTTCTCACTACATCTTCCCTTACGAATCCGAGATTCTTTAGTCGCTCTATGGATACATGAGTGACATCCGCGAAGGCTTTGTTCAGAACTTCTGGTTCGATCGGTGTATCAATAAGGGCAAGCGCATGCAGGATTGTTGTTGCTGAGGTGTCCAAATGTTCAATACGCTGCAGTATCAGTTTCTCGAGACGCTTGGGAAAATTCGATCTTTTAAGACCGATGATATCGATTTGCCATCCGTGATTCATGTATCTGAGGATTTTCTGATCGAACAGAGTTTTCAACAATTCCACAATATAAAAGGGATTACCCCCGCTATGTTTATGAAGCCATTGGGAGAATGCCTGGATCGTCCCTTTCTCTTTATCGTCTAAGCCTAACCGATAGAAAGTGCTGGAGACTAGTTTTTGTGTTCCTTCGAAGGTTAATGGATCGAGGTTCAGGGATTGAAAACCAAGTTTTTGAATGCTATCTGAGTTGTTCGTGGCACAAACAACATGGATGTTCGTTTCTTTCAGGCCAAATCCCAGATATCGCAGAAGAGTGTGATCGTGATCATGCATTACCTCAAGTTCGTCGATTAACAGGATCACGGGAACGGAAAAAGCCTTTTCTTTGAGCCGGTGAAAGATGGTATGAAAAACAGCATACTTATCGTGACCATGGATGGTTGGTTCAATCTCCAGATCGAGGAACCTGCACAGAATTTCCAGTAGCGTGTTCCTTTCTCCGCCAAGATGATACAGGACAGAATGACCCTTTTGGATATGAAGGTATTTAAGTTCGAGTAAGAGCCGGGTTTTCCCGACCCCAGCATCACCAGTTATAGTATACGCCTTTCCCCGGGCTAGTACGAGCGTGTCGATGATCTTTTTCCGTTCTACAAAGGTTGGTGGTGGGAGGTTGACCTGGTAAGTTGGCATGACTTGTTTGGCAGGCGTATACGATGACAGAACAGCATAGATTTCAAGCACGGATGGACGGAGGGCTGGTTCATGCGCGCACATGCGTCGGAATATGTTGTTTACTTCCTCAGGAATCGCCGTGATATCCTGCCATTGGTGGGCTGCTGATTTACCGGTGAGCAATTCGTACGCGATCACCCCGAGCGAATAGATGTCACTTCGTTGATCAAGCCCAGTTCCTTTTAGAACTTCCGGTGCGATATATCCCATTGTTCCGGTACGTATGGTGATGTCGTCAGGTACGCGCGCATATCCAAAGTCGATCAACATAATGTTCTTTGTTTTCTTGTTATAGAGCAAATGTTCGGGTTTTATGTCTCCGTGGATAAAGCCCTTATTGTGTAGTGCTGCCAGGGCATGTGTGGTTTGAATAAGTGCATCGATCAGATCGGGACTGAACGATTTGAAATATCGATTAATCGGCTTCCCAGAGAGGAATGGCTGGAGGAAAAAGGTGCGACCATCTGTGTCGGTGTCGATATCCGTAACCTCAACGATATTCGGATGGGAGAATCGCTTGAGTATTTGAAATTCTCTTATTATCAGGTCATTGTACTCTTTGGTGTTCTGACGGGCTTTTTTCATGATATAGTATCTGCCTTTTGTCGATTTGACCTTATTGACGATAGCGCTGTTTGTTTCTTCGATTTTTTTAACCAGTGGATATGTTTTAATTTGTTTTTCCCCTTTAGCCATACAAGGAGTGTATAGATGATACCTGCTTTGTCAATAAGCAAGTGCGACAAAATGTACCAGTTGGGTTTTTATTAGATCCCAGGACAATAGATTTCTTGACCTACTGAATATTGTGACTATAATAGTATTGATATGAAGATCTGTGTTGTTGGTTGCGGTATGCAAGGGAGTGTTGCTGCACAGGATTTATGCAGCTGCGAACATGACGTTACGGTGTTCGATAATAATATCGCACTGTTGCGCCAGTTGAAGAAGAAGGTCAATATTCGCGCGCGCCAGTTCAATGTAAAGGATAAGATCAAATTCATCCGCGTGATCAAGGATTTTGATGTTGTTCTTGGCGCGCTTCCCGCTGCTCTGGGATCTTATATAATGGACTGTACCATTAAGGCAGGCGTCGATCTTGTCGACATGTCTTATTCTGCTGACGATCCATTTCTGTTCCATGAGAAGGCTTTAAAAAAGAAGGTCCGGATCATCCCTGATGCTGGTTTTGCCCCTGGATTGAGCAATGTATTGATTGGAGAGGCATATCGACAGTTTAAAGGACTTGATTGGCTGAAGATAATGGTCGGGGGTATTCCTTTACACCCTGAACCACCATTCAATTATGCGATCACCTGGTCACCGGCGGATCTCATTGAAGAATATACCCGGCCCACCAGAATTATGCGTAGGAACAGGGTAGAAACAATCGAAACCTTAAGCGGCATTGAGACGATACATGTTCCAAAGATAGGAAAACTTGAGTGTTTCTATACCGATGGACTTCGGACACTTTTAAAGACTATCAATGCACCGGATATGGAAGAGAAGACGATACGTTATCCTGGTCATGCCCGATTGTTCAAAACGATCATCGATTGTGGCTTCCTTTCAGATACTCCAGTGCATTGCGGTCGGCGTCTGGTTGCGATCCGCGATGTGAGTATGCGATATCTGAGCGATATGCTGAAAAAGAGTGATAACCGCGACCTTTCAGTGCTCCTTATTGAATTAAGACGTAAGCGCAAGCAGCGGATCTATACAGTTATTGATCGATACGATGAAACCAACCGGATCACATCAATGGCGCGCATGACTGCATATACTGGATCGGTCATTGCACAATATGTAAAAAAATGCGATGGATTCGGCGTTATTGCGCCCGAACGCCTGGGAATGGATGCAATGTTGTGCAATAAGATAAAATCCGCGTTAAAAAAACGCGGTATAGTAATAAAAACAAAATCATAATCACATTATAAATGCTAAGTCGTAAACCCCGTTAAATATAACCGATAACCCGCGGCGACGTCCTTCTTAGGCCATCTCGTCGCCCGATCGAGCCGTCTATGCCCTGCGGGGCATTCTTTCAGCCTTCTTCTGGGAGTATTGACACTCTGAGTTCATCGCATATCATTGAATATGCGTGGTAAGGACCTGCGTACTGCTTTTCTTTTTCTCCTGCCTGCGTTAGTGGTGATCATTGTATTCAGGTTCTATCCGATCCTTCAGGCGATACGTATGAGTTTTTATAAGTGGGGATTGGCCGGTCCCATGTATTTTATCGGCTTGAAAAATTTTACTCGGCTTCTCATCGATCCGAAGTTCTATCAATCTCTGGGTAATACATTCTGGTATGTAATATTTACCGTTCCATTGACGATAATCATATCGGTTGTTCTGGCGTACCTGCTCAATAAAAAGATAAAGGGGCAGGGAATATATCGCACTCTGTATTACTTGCCGGTAGTTACCTCGATCGTAGCGAGTTCGGTCGTATGGAAATGGATCTTCAATCCGGACCGCGGTGTTCTGAACGCGCTTATCGGGGTGGTCGGCATAGAGCCTTTGCAATGGCTCAATGACCCCCGTGGATTATTCCAGGTGCTTGTTTCACCGCTGCGCATTGAACTCTCACATTTTTTTGCTGGACCATCATTTGCACTTGTCGCTTTGATCATCATGACTGTATGGCATAATGTCGGCTACTGTATCATAATTGCCCTGGCCGGCCTGCAGAACATTCCCGAGCAATATTATGAGGCCGCAAGGATCGATGGGGCAAGCGGATGGAATATTTTCCGCCATGTCACCATCCCGGTATTGTCTCCGACGATATTCTATCTGTTTATTACCCAGACGATCATCGCGTTCAATACCTTCACTCCGGTCTACGTTATGACCCAGCCGCCCGGCGGACCGCTCGGGTCAACGAGCCTGGTTGTTTTTTATCTGTACGAACAATCCTTTCGTTTGTGGAACCTGGGATATGCGAATGCGATCGCATTTGTTCTCTTTATCGTGATTTTCACCCTCACGCAGGTGCAAAAGCGGTTCATCGAACAACGGGTATATTATGAATAAGACCGGATCAATGATCATCCATCTTATCCTGATCATTTGTGCAATATGGATGCTGCTACCTTTTTTCTGGATGATCAGTACTTCGCTTAAAACACAGGATGAAGCACTGGAATTTCCTCCAGATCCCCTGCCGAAAAGATTCCTTTTTACCAATTATCTTAAAGCTTTTGAACAAGTCGACTTCACAAGGTATTTTATCAATACCCTGATCATGACGATTGGTACGACCCTGCTCGTATTTATTACATCGATATTCGCAGCATATGTATTTGCGCGCTTGAAATTTCCTGGACGGGAGATACTTTTCGCGCTTTTTCTTGCTATGATGATGATTCCAATCCCGGTTTATCTTGTTCCATCGTATGTGATCCTCAGCCGTTTTCAGTGGATCGATACATTCTTAGCACTTATAATACCCTGGAGTGCAAACGTGTTTGCGATATTCCTGCTCCGCCAGCACTTCCGTACGATCCCGCAGGAATTGTTCGATGCAGCGGCGATCGATGGGCTCGGTCACCTGCAGATACTCAGGAATATCGTATTGCCCCTTTCTCGGCCAGTTCTCGTGACGATCGGAATATTCCAGGTCGTGGCGAATTGGAATTCGTTCCTCTGGCCCTTGATCGTAACGCACAGCGATTCCATGCGCACGATCCAGACCGGACTCGCCTATTTCGCCCAGGCAGAATCCACCAACTATCCTTTGTTGTGCGCGGCTTCGACCTTCACAACCATGCCTTTGATCGTGCTATACTTTATTATGCAAAAGCAGATCATGGCATCCTATGCACGCAGCGGTTTGAAGGAATGAAGGGGCGATCGGGTGTTTAATGAGTCATCAGGGATCAGATCACTCTAGAAGGACCTTGACAACAAAAGAATCGCTCGGTATAATGTTATAGACATTTTGATACAAGGGGGTTCTATGAAACAATCGATAAAGATAGTGTGTGTTTTGTTCTGTGTGCTCAGCGTGAGTGTAATGTTTGCACGTTCGGTATCTCGCACCAGCGAAGTGCCGGCGCAGTACCTGATCGCTGAAAAAGGCGAATCACCGTATAGCCCTGCATCGCGTCAGGGTGGTGTGTTGTTCGTCGAGGATATCTGCGGGACGTTTGGTCCGGGCACGACCCCGGATCCACTCTGGCAGGGAGTACTCGACGCAATCCTCGGTACAGGCAACTATGGATGGTATACGACTGTGAGTGCGGGTGATAACGGACCAGATTCTCTTGAAATGATGAACTATGATCTCGTGATCTGGAATTGTTATGATTACTGGTGGCAGGATACTGCCGCATTCACACCTACTGACGAACTCCATCTCCAGGCGTATTTTTACAGCGGAGGTGCAGTCTGGGCATTAGGTCAGGATCTACTCTGGAGTTACAACGGGATCTGGACATTTATGCAAACCTACTTCCATCTGCAAACTGCAACTGAAGATTACCTCTGGGATGAGCCAGATGTCAATGTGCACGGACTCGCTGAGATCGATAGTATTAGTTTCCTCGCAACCTCGGATTATACGAGTAATGGTTTCTTCAGTGATGCACTGGTGCCAGATGCATTTGCCCATGTCGTGCTTGAAGATACGGATATGAGCGAGGATGTCGGGATATTCTATCCGGGCCAGGGTGATTGGATGGCGGCATTCTGGACGATCGATGGTCGTAATCCCAATCCGTACAATGATTGGGTCACAATGGTCACCCAGATGCTGCAGGCATTCGGTGTCACCGGCATCAAAGAAACACCTGGAAACGAGGTCGCCCGGCGGCTCCATCTCAATGCCAGTCCGGATCCGGTAATTCAGCAAACGACCTTTACCTATAATCTGCCGACTAATGGTCATGTTACCCTTGAGATATATAATCGTACCGGGCAGCATGTTATTACCCTCGTTGATGAATATAAGACAGCAGGTTCATACAATAGAGTATGGCATGTTCAGGATGCTGGCGGATCGGCAGTTTCGAATGGCGTTTACTTTGCACGACTCGAATGCGCTGGATCGATCGGCAGCGTGAGTCTTGTTGTTGTCCGTTGATCAGTGAAATTGTAAAAGCGGGGTCGCAGGACCCCGCTTTTTTTATCGTATCCGCAGGATCGTCGAACCGGATACTTTTGAATGTTTGATATTGAGCAAGGCGGTATGCACTTCTTCAAGGGCATAGACGTTCGTTTTCGCCTGGATTTTTATCTCCGATGCGATGGACAGAAAATCACGTACATTGTGCCGTGTCGTATTGGCGATCGCAGTAAGACTTTTTTCCGGCCATATGAGTGAGTAATCGAATCCAGGCAGGGAAGAGGCGTAAATTCCAGCTGAAACCAGGCGTCCACCTTTGTCGAGCCGCGATAACGCATTTACGATAAGGTCACCGCTTGGAGCGAAAACAATTGCACCATCAAGTGTCGTGCCCATATCCTCAGTGGTGCGACCGATCCACCGTGCACCGAGTTGTTCAGCGAGTTTCAGCTCCTGCTCGGTACGTGAAACTACATATACCTCAAGACCGAGGTGGATCGCCACCTGGATGGTGATGTGAGCGGATGAACCGAATCCGAACAAACCGAGTTTCCCTTCCCGCTTCAGGCCGGTTGCCCGGAGCGCCTGATATCCAATGACCCCTGCGCAGAAAAGCGGTGCGGCTTCGTGGTCCTGGTAATTTTTCGGTACTTTATATGCAAAATCTTTGTCGACCGTGATATACTCTGCCAGTCCACCGTCCACATCATAACCGGTAAAAAGCGCCTTATCGCAAACATTCTCCTGTCCCCGGAGACAGTACTTGCAGGTACCGCAGGTTTTATATAGCCAGGGGAGCCCGACCCGATCTCCGATCTGCCAGTCGGTAACCTTTCTACCGATACTTTCGACCTTTCCGATGATCTGATGTCCGATAATAACCGGTAATTTATGGGCGGGCAGGTCGCCTTCGACGATGTGCAGGTCGGTCCGGCACGCGCCACATAAAGCGATCGCCACACGGATCTCCTGATCTTCAGGTTGGGGGTCAGGATAGTTGTCTGCAATCCGGAGCGGATTTCCTTCAAGGGGCTTCTGTTCATCGAGTACTACTGCTCTCATGGGGTATTATATCGCAGCAGCGTATGTCCGTCAATCAAGATCAATGACCATGCTCTTGACAATAATCCTAATCAGGATATCATTTAGCATGCTGTTGTACTACATGTTCGCACTCACGTGTGCGATCGAAGGTGGATATAGCATACCTTCAGTCGGTTTTACGGATACCCATTCAGGCGTCGTGTGTGCACTGATGGTTACGCACGATCTCCGGATAATCGATACTGGTTTGCGCGGACAGGTTGGTTTCTACCCCGGGAAGAATCCCGCATACAGCATGACGACCTATGGAGTGCGCTGGTACGTCACAAAACATGCATGGCGTGTGTCGCCGGTAGTGGAGGTCGGGAGCGATTATGTGTACCGATCGATCGACGACGATAAAGAGCAGGGTCTAACCCTCACCTATGGACTTGGATTAGCCATCAATATTCCCCTGGAGAAAATGCGTGTGTATCCGACATTCTTCTACGAAGGGATCACAGATCTTAAGCGACACGGGGGATTTCTCGGGATGAAATTGGGTATTGCCTATGAATTCTGATATGAAAGAAAGAACCAGAGTATCACCAATACTGGTCGGTGCGATCGCGGCATTAATTATACTGTCCTGTGGTGAATATATAATCCAGCGTGCAACATCTGATTATTTCCAGTATGAAACAGGAAACTGGTGGCAGCTTATTGGGGAAGCAGATACGCTTTTTGTCGAGGTCGAAACGCCTGATACCATGAGACAGGAAGAGGTCATTCCGGTCTCTTATAACGGAATAGGGCACTTTGTGTTTGAAGCCGAAGAAGCAATTTATGAGTATGTGTCCGTTGTGTATAATTTTGCTGGTTCCGATTATCTCGTCATCGATGATTTCATCGGACGGATTGAACTCCCTCTTGTTAATGGTAATACATGGCATGATAGTCTTGTGAGATCGATCGATGTATCAGGACAGCAGATAACAGCACGGTATGATCTGATCGGAACAATAACCGATTGTCAGTATAACGAAGCGTATGATGGTGATGTTTATATGATCGAGATCGCGACAGCATTACTGATGGAAACTCCAGATACAACGATCATCGATTCATTGAATATCCTCGAGGTTTATGCTCCTGGAATAGGTATCATTCGATACCGTGATGATACTGATGACTACATTCTGAACGATTATCAGGTTCAGTAGCCACGGTCAATCTTTCCACACATATGTGTTCCCATGCGTCAATCATCTCCTCGTAAGAGCTGTCTTTTTCGTCTATACAAGGTGCTATTCACACATTATGGCCCTCAGCACTGGTGGCCAGGTGATTCGCCCTTTGAGATTATGATCGGAGCGATCCTCACTCAAAATACGAACTGGTCCAATGTTGAAAAAGCGCTCGCGAATATCAAAGCAGCAAATCTAATGGATGCGCATACATTGTACGGAAATCGACACCGTATAATGAAACTCATAAGACCGTCGGGATTCTATCGGCTGAAAAGTAAACGTCTCATTGCATTTCTTAAATTCTTTATGGATGCCTATGAAGGGCAGACCGATCCAATGAAAACTAGACGGATCAGTGATCTGCGTCAGGAACTGACTGCAATCAGCGGCATCGGCTTGGAAACGGCAGATTCCATCATCCTGTACGCGCTCGGGAAACCGATCTTTGTGGTCGATACGTATACGCGCCGTATCGGATCACGCCACGGGTTGTATGATCATGATGCGCCGTATGATACGATACGCTGTCTTTTTGAGGAATCAATACCCGAGGAGGCACCGCTCTATAATGAATACCATGCTTTGCTCGTTAAAGTAGGAAAGGAATATTGTAGGAAACATGAACCTTTGTGTGATTCTTGTCCTGTTCAACGTAATTTCCCATCCTGATTCACTGGTACGGGGCGTCTACGTTAATTGTTATCAAGCGAGTAAGAAGGATTACCTCGACAATGTCTTTGAAAAGGTCGACTCCGGTCTTATTAACACGATTATCATCGACCTTAAGAGTGACTATGGATTCCTGTGCTACGATTCGAAAAACAAGATCGCCCGGGAGATCGGTGCGATCAAGCGTTATGTGAAACTCGATTATCTGTTCGAGCAAGCCGCCCGGCGAAATGTCAAATTAACCGCCCGCATCGTGTGTTTCAAGGATGATTATCTCTCCGTGTACGAAGATTATGCCATATATGATGACAGTGGGGAAGTATGGCGGGATTTCAAGGAACTCGCGTGGACCAATCCCTACAAGAAAGACGTTCGTAACTATCTCGTTGATGTAAGCAAGGAGATAGTTGATCTTGGATTCAGATCATTAGCGTTTGACTATATCCGGTTCCCGACCGATGGTCCGGTCAAACGCATGATGCTTGTTGATGTGTATGGGGAGCGGTGTGATCCTCTCCATGATCTGCTTAAGGCAGTGCGAAAAGCGGTTGGCGATTCGATCGAGATCGGGGCATGCGTCTTTGGGTTCACGACCTGGCACCCCTTGAAATCAGAAGGACAGGATATCACAAAGATGGACGAATATGTGGATGTTCTCTATCCTATGCTGTATCCTTCACATTTTGGCGCTGGATTTAAGAAAGGCGATACGGAATATTGGCGAAATTACTGGATCTATTTTGATTCTGTAAAGGAGGCAATAAAAAAAGTGCAACCTGACGTGAAGATCGTTCCGTTTATCCAGGGTTTTGATTACCGGGCCAAGGAATTCAATGATGATTATATTTTTGCTCAGATCAACGGGGCATTATCAGCCAATGCACATGGAATAGTTATCTGGCATGCAGGGGGTAATTACACTACTTCCTGGGCTTCGCTTTTGTGGGTACGTAATTCAATCCTAAGGCGATCCGCTCAGATGAGCCTAAATATCCGTATGAGAGAAGCAGGGCAGCTATATCAAGGTATAATCCTTTCGCCATCCATACCTCAATCGACAGTCCAAGAGAAAAGCCTGATAACGGACCGATCTTATAACCCACCGGGACCATATCATTACCTGAAAGGTGATACCCTCCCATCAGTGAAAACCCGGAGATCCTGTCTTGACCCAGTGTCTCCATAAAGGAGATACTGCGTATCTTCAATTCAGCCCCAACAGAAAAAGTTGTACGTACATCCGGATACACCGAATAATCAAAACTCAACGCCGTGTGGCTTTCACCAAAGGGTATTTTTAAAGCGATACCCTGACGGAAGTTTACCGGTGGATATTCCCACATTTCAATGAAGCGCCGGGGCGAGCCGATGTTTTTCAAAACAGTACCCAGATACAAGTATTTATAAGGATGCAGGATGATCCCGACGTCCACCAGAACACCGTAAGCATCGTACTGGTATAGCTGACTGCGGACAACACTCAGGGCGCCACCGATCGCGATGATCTTCTTTCGATCGATCGCTCTCCCGTAGCCGATATTGAGTAGCATATCTGAATTACGGAACGACTCCCCTTGCTCACCGCGTTCTGTATAGACTTCATCTTCAGCAGTCAGGTAAGATATCCCGATCCCCAGTGCACCGGATTTCTTCCCGATCGGGATCGCAGAAGTCAGAGTATAGTAATCCCAGAATGCAAGGTGGTTCATTGCCATCCCGGATACATAATAGGAATTGATGATACCAAGACCGGATGGATTCCAAAAAATAGCATTGCCGTCATCACTGAGCGCGGAGAATGCACCACCCATTGCAACCGGCCGAACTCCGATACCGAGTTTAACAAATGTATAACCCGTACTGCCAGAGCCGACCAGTTGTCCGAAGAGTGCTGCTGCGATCAGAATGACCATGATCTAATACACCGGTTGTTTACTTGAATCTATCCTTCAATTTTTTCAGAACACTTGGTAGTGTCGTGTATTCCATGTCAGATAAAGGAAGGCGCTGGGGTTCGAATGGTCCATGACGACGGATGTAGTTAGCGACCTCATTCGCTTGCTGACGGGCCAGGTCATAACTTACATCAGCGAACATGTCGCGGGGACCGACCAGCAAACCGTTAGCGAGCTGGAAACCAAGGGCAATGACCCGGGGCGGACCATCGAACCTGGTTGGATGTGCATCGTTCACTGAGACGGGCATAAATGGGCCCCAGTGTGAACCGCGCATCCATCCAGTAACCATATATGCCATGGAAAACGGTTCCAGGACCTCACCAACTGCTGGCAGTCCACTCTGGCAACGTACGACCATCACCGGATCGTCCTTGCCCACATAGCGACCAGCCATTAGATTGACTCGTTGTGTTGAGGTTGAAGCTGCGATCAACCCGTCCTTTTTATAGATATTCTTGATGATATAGTGTTCAGATGCACCGATCAGACAGAGCAGATCGTAGATATCCTCGGGAGTATTCAAACGGACCGTCTTATTTTCGAAAATATCGAGGACCTCGAATATGAACCCATCGTGCATTGAAGGATCGATGACCAGACCGATCGTGTTGAATGGGTCGGCGAACATTTTATAAAGGGGAAGGTTCCATGCGCCTGGAGAGGTTTTATCGGCTGCAAAAATGATGATCGGCTCGCTTTTCCGTTCTTCCAATTCGATCTCAGCACAACCGGGTCCCAGGCCCTTCACATTGCCGGCAAATGCATCAGATAATAAGTCCTGTCCAGCACCGTACAGTTTTAGTTCCTTCGCGATATTCGTACAGTCGACGAATATATCCCACGTCATTTTATGAATGTCACCATTATCATAACCATGACGATGGGTAATGATCAGATCGAGATCATCACCACAGTGGGTGACATGAAAATCAACGATCAATCCTTTCTTTTTATGCTCATCGAGCGTTTGATTGGCCTTTGCCAGAAGATTGGGATGCATGCTCGAGTGGCCAACATATCCCCCTACATCTGCCTTAATTACACTGATGGTGATTTTATCCATTAATTCCTCCTGAGGTTGATAACACGGGTTATTATAAGCAAATTTTCGAACATGTCAATTAAAGCCTTTGATTGTCTGTAATCGGTGTTATTATTGACACCATGTCTTATATCACTATAATTAACTTCATTCATGACAGAATCAGATGATAATTAAGGAGGAAAAATGAAGAAATTTCGAAAATTAAGGCCGTCTGAACTGCGCTGGCAATGCGATCCGAAGTACCTTAAGTTCAAAACGGTCAATGATCTTAAGACATGTGAAGGCATCATCGGTCAACCGCGGGCTATGGAAGCGATCAAACTGGGACTCAATGTCAAATATCCTGGCTACAATATCTTCGTCACCGGACCAGTTGGTACAGGCAGGACTACTGCGATCACGAAACTGCTCAGCCAAATTGATGTGAAAAAAGATACCCTCAATGATCTTGTCTATGTCAATAATTTCAAGAATGATGACATGCCGCGTCTAGTCGACCTTGCAGCTGGAAATGGGCGAAAATTCAGGAGCGCGATGAGGCGTTTGATCGAAGATTTGAAGTCCCATATACCGAAGGTGTTTAGCAGTGACGATTATCAAAAACGACGGCAGGATATCGTAGGTAAGTACGAGGAGGAGAACCGACAGCTCCTGCGTGGTTTTGAAAAACAGATTGAGGAACAGGGTTTCAAAGTCGTACAGATCCAAGCCGGTCCATTCATGCGTCCAGCGATCTTTCCTCTTATCGATGACAAACCAACAAAACCTGAGGATGTGGATCAACTTTTACGCGAAGGAAAGATCACTGAAGAAAAGTTTAATGAGATCAAAGAGAAAATAAAACAATTCGAGTCAGATCTTGCGTCGATCTATACAAGAGTGAAAGAACTACAGGAACAGGCAAGTGAAGAGATCGCCGCATTGAATGAAATGATAGTGAAACCGGTTGTAGAGCACCATACGAGGGATATTAAAAAGAAATTTGATCATGTGAAAGTACATAGATATCTGGTCGAGGTAGTGGATTCGATAATGGATAATCTTGAGCGTTTTATAAAAAAAGAGAACAAGCAGGATGATTTTCGAGAATACCAGGTTAATGTGCTCGTTGATAATTCCGAAATTGATAAACGACCGATCATCTTCGAGACGACCCCATCGTACAAGAATCTGTTTGGCACAATCGAACGGTATGCGGCGGGACCGGGTGTGTATGTGAGTGATTTCTTGAACATCAAAGCAGGCTCGTTACTGCGAGCGAATGGCGGATATCTGGTAGTCAATGCATTTGACGCGCTTATCGAACCGGGTGTGTGGCAGGCATTAAAACGCACTCTACGCAACGGTATCGTTGACATTCAAGCATTTGATCCCTTCCACATCCTTACAACTTCGGCTCTCAAGCCAGAACCGATCTCAGTCAATGTTAAGGTAGTAATGATCGGTGCTCAATGGTTGTTTTACCTGCTGTATTACCGGGACGAAGATTTCAAAAAGATATTCAAGGTCAAGGCAGATTTTGACACGGTCATGGATAAATCAAACGATAATATCAATGAATATGCCTCGTTTGTAAAATCACTTTGCCATACCGAAAATCTATTACCGTTCTCAAAGCAAGCGATCGCTGATGTTATCGAGTATGGAGTGCGCATTGGCGGTCGTCAGGATAAATTGTCGACAAGGTTCCATGTGATCGCTGATATAATCAGGGAAGCTGATTACTGGGCCCGTCAGGGAGAAAAAAAGACTGTGGGTGCAGTTGAGATAGAAAAAGCGATCGAGGGTTGGCGTCGTCGGGTTAATATGTTCGAGGATAAGATACAGGAACTGATCGATCAAGATATCCTCATGATCCAGGTCAAAGGAAAAGCAGTAGGTCAATTGAACGGTTTGTCAGTTTATCAGGTTGGCGGATATAGTTTTGGACGACCGACCAAGATCACGGCCAAGACATCAGTGGGACGGACCGGTATTATCAATATCGAACGCGAAGCGAATTTAGGCGGCAAAACCTATAACAAAGGTGTATTAATCCTTAACGGATTTCTGAAATCAAGATATGCACAGGATCGACCCATGGCAATGGATGCAACACTTGGTTTTGAGCAGTCCTATAGTGAGGTGGATGGCGATTCCGCGTCAAGCGCCGAGGTCTATGCGATACTCTCTTCCTTGTCTGACACGCCTTTAAGCCAGGAGTTGGCGGTAACCGGATCAGTCAATCAAAATGGGGAGATCCAGCCGATCGGCGGAGTGAATCAGAAGATCGAAGGATTCTATGATGTATGCAAGAAAAAGGGATTTACCGGAAATCAGGGTGTTCTTATACCAGAGAGTAATGTTAAGGACCTTATGCTCAGACAGGAGATCGTTGACGCGGTTTCTAAAAAGAAATTCCATATTTACTCAGTTGAAACGATCGATCAGGGTATTGAGCTTCTCACCGGTGTAAGGGCAGGGAAGAGGACAAAGACCGGATTTCAAAAAGACAGTATCAACGATCGGGTTGATAAAAAATTACAGGATTTTGCGCATAAGATCAAAGGTTTTACTAAGAACAAATAGGCTGTCACTATACAACGATGTTGAGGAGCTTTCCCTTTACATAGACCATTTTTTTGATCGACCTTCCTTTGATATGCCGTTCGATCTTTTTATTCCGCAATGCTTGTTGTGTAACCCTTTCCTCAGTGATCTCTCCTGATAATTCAATGTGCGCTCGTACTTTTCCATTTATCTGGATCACGATCGTGGTGATAGTATCCCGGAGCAGAGCCGGATCATACTTAGGCCACGGTTCCGTTGAAAGGCTGCCTTTGTGTCCGGTGATCGACCACAGTTCATCTGCGAGGTGGGGCGCAAAGGGTGAAAGAAGATTGATAAGAACCGAAATTCCATAGCCGAATACTTGTTGGTGTATCTTGCAGGAATAAAGTTCATTCAATAACTCCCATAGCGCTGCGATCGCGGTGTTGAATTTAAAGGAATCACAGTCACTGGTTACTTTTTCGACCGTTTTATGGATCTTTCTCAGCAACGGATCTTCATCGGATGTGCACGAAGAAGGTTCTTCAGTACGAATAATGCTGACGTTGTCGATTACAAGCCGGTAGATCCGGTTGATAAAACGTTCTGATCCGATCACCAGTTCATCGGTCCATTCGCTTTCTCGTTCGGGAGGTCCGGCTGATATAACCGTAAGACGCGCAACATCCGCGCCGTGGGCTTCAATAAACTGACGGACTGGCACAAGATTTCCTTTTGAGGATGACATTTTTACCCCATTTTTCATGAGCATTCCCAGATTGAACAGGTTTTTTGCGGGTTCCTTGACTGATATGAGATCAGCATCATAGAGCACTTTGGTGAAGAATCGGAAATAGATGAGGTGTCCAGTTGCATGTTCGCTTGAACCGCCCGTATATTGATCGATCGGAAGCCATTGATCTGCTTTTTCCTTCCGGCAGAACGTTTTTTCATTATGAGCGTCAAGGTAGCGTAAGAAATACCACGATGAACACACGAATGTATCCATCGTATCCGGATCCCGTCTGGCAGGCTTTCCACATTTTGGACAGGTCGTGTTGATGAATGTATCGACTGCTGCAAGGGGTGATTTGCCTTTCGGAATAAAATCCGGGATATCTTTGGGAAGCAGCACAGGCAGGTCCTTATCCGGGACCGGGACCATTCCGCAAGCATCACAGGATATGATCGGGATAGGTGCTCCCCAATAACGCTGGCGCGATATCAGCCAGTCTTTCAGACGATAGTTGACGCCTGGACCGCCAAAATGATTTTTTTTACAAAAATCAGTGACAGCCAGTATCCCTTCTTGCGAATTCATTCCGTTGAAATGTCCTGAGTTCGTCATAATCCCGTAATCTATGTATGCGTGATCCATTGATGTGATATCAAGCGTTCCACCTGCAGGTTGAATGACGATCCGGATCGGTAGATCATATTTGCGCGCGAATTGAAAATCCCTTTCATCGTGGGCAGGTACACCCATAACCACTCCGCTTCCATATTCCGGGAGCACATAATCAGCAACATAGATCGGCACCTTTTCGTTGTTGATCGGATTTATCGCATATGAACCCGTGAACACTCCGTCTTTTTCCCTTTCGGCACGTTCTACTGCGGTCCGGAGCGTTGCGGATCGTATATAGGAACGTATCTTGTCCGCATCCTGCTGAGAATTGATCAGATCTTCTATTACCGTATGCTCGGGTGCGATTGAAAGGAACGTAACGCCAAAAATAGTATCGGGTCGAGTCGTAAATACCTCGAAAGATATATCTTTATCCGCCACCTTGAAATCGATCGTGCATCCTTCACTGCGACCGATCCAACTGCGCTGGATCGTTTTGATGTTTTCCTGCCAGCCATCAAGGGTGTCGAGATCTCGCAGGAGACGATCGGCATATGCGGTGATTCTAAAAAACCATTGGTCCAGTTTTCTTTTTATAACGGGTGAATCACAACGATAGCATCGTTCTTCTGAGACCTGCTCGTTTGCCAGCACAGTTTGACAACTCGGGCACCAGTTCACATACGCCTCTTTTTTGTAAGCCAGACCGCGCCTGTACAGTAATAAGAACATCCACTGTGTCCACTTATAGTAATCAGGCAGACAGGTGGTTATCTCTCTGTTCCAGTCATAACTGATACCGAGTTGTATGAATGATTCTTTGGATGTGGCAATATTCATCAGGGTCGACTTTTCAGGATGGATACCCAATTGGATCGCACGATTCTCGGCCGGAAGTCCAAAAGCATCCCAGCCAAAGGGATGCAAGACATCATAACCGTTTCGTTGTTTGAATCGTGAGAATACATCTCCGATCACATAGTTTTTACAGTGCCCAAGATGCAGGTCACCAGAGGGATACGCGAACATCTCAAGTGCATAAAATTTGTTCTTGGGGGGCTCGGGAGTTAAGAATATCTTGTGCTTATTCCAATATTCCTGCCATTTTTTTTCTACTGTTCTGTGATCGTATTTCATGGGATATGGTGATAGGTGAGATACGGTGTTTCTATGATATTGGTGTATCTAGTATCTCAGCTCCGCACTTCTCGCAATACCACGAGTCAGGAGTATTAAGGTGATTACACTTGGGGCATGCGATGGCCTTATCTTTTTCAGTAGTCTGTTTAGGAGCGGTTTCCTCGGGTTTTTCTTCTTCGGTCGGGAGGTTTTCGGTTTGAGATTCGATCGGCGTCGGTGGGATGGTTTCTTCTTCAACGATAAGTTCATCCAGTTTTGTTTCTTCATCAGGGAGTTTCTCCTCGAGGATATGTTCTTCGATTTCTATACCATCGGTGGATTTTTCGGCAGGTGCTTCTTCAATCGGTTCTAATTCTGGTTTCTTGACGTCTTCGGATTTGTTCTCTGCTATAGGTTCTAATTCTTCCTCTGAAAGTTCTTCTATCTTTTCTTCCAGGATCGGTTCAACCTCTGGGCTGGGTTCGGTGTCTTGGGCGAGTGTTTGCTCTGCATCTTTCAGGTTGATAAAATTACCCAGCCATGATTTGCGTTCGTCCAGACTATTCTTTTTATCGCTCCCGGCTTTCAGCTTTATTTCGTATTCATCTTTTTTGCTTTTATAGTCGTCCTCAGAATACTCCCCGATTGAAAATCGTAATTCTAATTCTTCAAGATGTATCTTTATTTCCTTTTCAGATTCTAAGATCGCGTGTTCTTCCTGCTCGATCTCCTGGACCTGTTCCTTAATAAGGTCGATATGTTCAGTCATCCTATCGTCGAGCGTTTTCAGTTTGTCTTCGTACTCACTTTTGACCTTTTCATACACTTCTGCACTGACGGTATGTTTCTTATCCTCGATTTTCCCCAATTTCGTAACGATATCGGTCCGCTGGACTTCTATATCCTTTAACTCTTCTAATCTATCATCCATATACCGCTCCTTTCTTGAAAACCCGGGCATTCTTCAGGAAAAAGAGTTCCATTTTGATCTGTAAGAAAAGAGAACCGGTTTTTACACTCAGATCGAGATCAGCAAGTTCCTGAAGTACACGGCGTAACATCGTTCCGGTACGAAGGACCGAATATGCGTGTTGTGCATTATGCATGATCCCCCATGTGAGTGCTCCTACTAACTCCACATAGGAACGCAGGTACGGTTGTAATTCCTCAAACAGTGTGATTGCATTGGTGTTACCTTTGAGAAATGTATCGATCATCTGGTAGGAATTGAAGTCGCAGAGTCCCTTTGCAAGATCCTGAATATGTTCATTGGTGATACTGGATGTTTCGGCAAGATAATTCTCGATCTTGTCGAACTCATTCTTCAATCCGGTAATGTCATTGCTGAACTGGTCTTCCAGATAGCGTAACATAGCGGTTGAAAGCGGCAGATTATCCTTGCGCACTTTCGCCGCTATCCAGTTGCGTACTTGACTCCTGTCAGATCGATATGCGACAAGATATGCATTCGTGAACAGTTCTTGAAGTTTTTTCTCGATCGTCTTAACTTTTCTTTCATCTTTTGACAGAAGATACATCATCACAAGGCAGTTATGAGTGCCGGCGGCTTTGATCGCATCAGCGAACTCAGAGATTCGATTGCCGTCAAGTTCCTCCAGGTTCTTCACCACAATAAGACGTCGAGAGGAAGAGAATGCCATGGTATAGAGTTTTGCCAGAATATCCTCGATCGGGGTCTCCGGGGCAGAAAACGTATCGTAATCGAAGGTTTGGTCGATATTCAAATGTTCTTCGATGAATTCGACTGTTTTATTCATTATCAAAGGTTCTGCACCAAGCAGAATATACTGTGGATGTATTTGCCCATTTTTTACATGCTCACGTACATCGTGATCGTTCATAAGGTATTGTACATATATTGCTAAAACTGTCAAGGGAAAACCACCTGATCTTATTCGAAAAAAAGGTTATTCCCAGATGCCGCTTATCTTACCGCTACAAAACGCGCAATTATTTTTTTTCATCAACACCCTGGTGATCTGGTATCCCTTTCGTTCAATGATCTTCTTGTGGCAATGGGGACAGAAGGTATGTTCCTCATCGACTGTTGCGACGTTGCCGATATAGACATAATCCAGTCCAGCGAAACGTGCAATATCCGCGGCTTGCTTGAGGGTCGAAACGGGTGTCGGTGGCAGGTTCTGGATCCTGTATTGAGGGTAGAAGCGCGAAAAATGTATTGGAGTATCGGCACCCAATTCATTGCCCACCCAGGTACAGAGATCCTTTATCATCCCGGTACCATCATTCTTTGTAGGAATAACCAAGTTGGTGATCTCAAGCCATACACCATTTTGTTTCAACCGCTTGAGCGTATCCAGGACGGGTGTCAGGGTACCTCCAGTGATCGATGCATAGAAATCTTCACTCATTGCTTTCAGATCCACGTTTGCGCCATCAAGAAAAGGGATCAGTTCATTCAAGGGATCTGGATTTATATAACCATTTGAATGGTATATATTGCGGACGCCATGATCATGTGCTATTTTTGCGGTTGCTAACATGTATTCAAAGAATACGGTCGGTTCTGTATAAGTGTACGCGATCGTCGGCGTCTTATACTTGAGCGCAAGTTCAACTAATTGCTCGGGTGTAAAATGGTAGTTAAAAGTTTCATCCGGTTGTGCTTGTGAAATATTCCAATTCTGGCAATTCTTACATGTAAAATTGCATCCGGCAGTTGCGAGAGATAGAGCCGAGGTTCCAGGGAGGAAGTGATACAGGGGTTTTTTTTCGATCGGATCGATATGGCAGGCACATGGATTCGCATATGCGATCGAGAAATATTTTCCGTTGTTATTCTCCCGGACACGGCAAAAGCCACGTTCACCTTTTGCTACAACACAGTAACGGGGACAGAGTAGACATTGCACGGCTTTCTTTGGTAATTGTTTGTAGTGAAGGGCTTCGATCGGATACGTGAGACCGATACGACCTTCCTGTGCATGCGCGGTTTGAAGTAGTTTGGGAACAACCACGCTGCTCAATGCAACAAGACCACACCTTTTCAGGAAATCACGTCGTGATATGAGCTGTTCAAAAAAGAGTTCCATATCACCCCCATGTTACTTAGTATACTTCCTTTTGCTGAATTGACAACCCTGGAATTTAGACTATACTAAGCCATGGAAGACATCATCCGTAAGATAAATCGTGAAGAACTGGAGATGTTGTTCCAGATGACAAGTTCCCTTTCTTCGACCCTGGAGTTATCGAAGATCCTCGATATCATAATGCAGAGCGCGAAGACCTTACTCAAGGCAGAAGCGAGTTCATTGCTTCTGCTCGATGAATCGACCAATGAGTTGTATTTTGCCAGTGCGACCGGTGATGTATCAGAGCGATTGAAGAATCTGACCGTGCCGATCGATAAAGGGGTTGCCGGCGCGTGCGTTAGAAGTGGTAAACCGCAGGTTGTCGACGATGCGCAAAAGAACCGGGAATTCTATCCAGGTATCGATAAGCGCACTGGTTTTGAAACCCGCTCCATTATTGCCGCACCCTTGATCATAAAGGGGAAAACGATCGGTGTGATTGAGGTCCTGAACAAGAAGGATCACGCCCTATGGAGTGATGCAGATCGAGAGATCATCATTATCATTGCATTCCAGTCTGCACAGGTCATACAGAACGCGCAAATGCACCTCCGTTTACAGGAGCGACAGAGTCTATTAAGGAATGAGATTGAATCCCGGTATGCGATCATTTCCGCGAGCCCGGAATTTCAGGAAGTGCTGCAATTAACAAAAAAAGTCGCTGCGAGCACATCCACTGTACTGCTCCTGGGTGAGAACGGCACAGGCAAAGAACTGATCGCTCGCTATATACACCGTTTGAGCAAGCGTAAGGATGGTCCATTCATTGCGGTGAATTGTGCGGCGATACCTACCACGTTACTGGAAAGCGAATTATTCGGTCATGAAAAAGGCGCGTTCACCGGTGCCACGAACCTCCACCGAGGACGTTTTGAACTTGCTCATGAGGGAACGATCTTTCTCGATGAGATCGGAGATCTTCCTCTCGAAACCCAGACAAAAATGCTGCGGGTTTTGCAGGAAAGGGAATTCGAGCGGCTGGGAGGGACAAAAGCGATCAAAGTTGATGTACGAGTGATCGCCGCGACAAACCAGAACCTGCAGGAGAAGATAAAACAGAAATTGTTTCGAGAGGACCTGTTCTACCGGTTGAATGTATTCCCGATCCGTGTCTCGCCATTACGTGAACGTAAAGATGACATTCCGCTGCTCGCCCAGCATTTCCTCGAGATATATGCGCGGGAAATGAATAAATCGATAAAGCAGATTGATGAGGATGTAATGAAGGCCTTACTGGTTTATTCGTGGCCGGGTAATGTGCGGGAACTCCAGAATGTGATCGAACGGGCTGTTGTATTAGCAACCGGAGATCGGCTGGATCGTTCATGCCTCATCCTGCCGGTGGAAAATTCAATGCCTGTGATCCCGGAAGGACAGGGATTAAAGGAGGCGGTTGAGGCATTCAAGATCAATTATATCAGGCAGATCATTGATCAGTGCGGTGGCAATCAGAAAAAGGCAAGTAAGGTGCTGAAGATCCAGCCGTCATACCTTTCGCGGTTGCTGGCCAAGTACCGGGACCGTACTACCAATTGACATAGTAAGACAAACCACCCCAGACCATTGTAACACCATGCTGTGGCGCAAAGCTATGGTATCGGTAATTGCAATCGATCGAAAGCGCATTTCCAAGATAAAGGCTTAATCCAGCAAAGCCCGCTCCCACGAACGTCGGGGTTGATGTCTTAAGATAGTCGTCCAGGGCTCCTGCTCGGGTTGCTTCGGTGAGTGAAAGGTCATTGTAAAAGAGGATCGTACCAGTAACACCAAAATGCGGTACGATGGGGAAGCGACCTAGTTGTGGCTTGATATTAACACCAAGCCCGACCCCGGCTGCTGAGGAAGATCGGGTTGGATTATTAAGGTATGAAAGAGAGGGTTCAAGATAGACGTTCGGAAATGCTTCGGCTTTAAGGGAGACTTCGCCACCATAGTACATGTCTCTGACTTGTTCAGGTGTGATCGTTTGATAATCATATGCAGGGTCATATTGCATTCCGCCAATCATGCCTATGCCGAACGAACCACCAAAGGCAAGGCATAGACTTATGGATAATTGAGCAATGACTTTCATAGTTCACCTCTAACAGTAAATGTCGCAATATTCATGCCAATGTTCGAGACTTAAGTCCCGAGAATAGAAGGATTGATATGCCGGTACATTGTCAGGAGATTGCACAAAAGGATAACATACAGACAGAACCACAATGATAAATTGATGAAAGGCAGGAAATCAGGAACACGATTCGAATTGCGAAATGAACTCAAAATTTTATCCATAATCTGAAATCTCAAACCGAAAGATAGGGTCCAGCGCTTAGCGTGTAGCGAGGTAGCGTTAACTGTTCCTAATTCCTGGTGTGAAGTATTAGTCTATAAGTCCCAGCCAGGGACCGAGAAGGAATTGCACGCGGCCGATCAAAAGGCTCACCCGCGCCATGACCGTGTACCCGAATGAGGCGCCGAAGCCGATCATGATAAAGGCGATACCAATCCGGGCCGTAGGTTTGAGGATACCTTTATGTTCCTTGGAAAAATAGAAATATACTAATGTGCAGACAACACCGATAAGACTTATGATTGCCCACACTCCGCTAATCGGATTGGTGAAACTCTGCGGTGTGACGATAGCTCCTTCAAGTTGTTTGATGAGAAATGCCTGAAAATAGGCGGGTATAGAAATACCGGCTCCCCAGCCGATCATGAAGCCGATCGGAATGCGTACGATCCAGCCGATCTTCGGGATGAACCGCGTGAAGTACATGAGCCCAAGGAGTAAGGGAATGATATAGACGATCTGGCCAGCAGCCAGCGGTTCAAAGAGGTTCGGCCATAAGGCATTGTACCAGTAATAGACTATGTAATAGCCATTTGCAACGCCGACAAAAAGATGCTCGGCAAACTTGTAAAATGGATTGTCCCGAAACAGGAACGAAAAGATCATAAGGGTAAGGATTGCTGCGATCCAGATCCAGGGATCAGGACTCATATATTTTTTCCTAAGAAGGATCGATTACCGTGATTAATAAAGGAAGATTTCAGTGAAATTTTCATTTTCTTTTCCGTGAGAAGAAGAAGCCGATATTACCGAGGATGATGAATACGATAATGAGAATATGTATCAGGGACTGTGAGTTCATGCCGGTCTCTGCTTTGCCAAGTTGTTTTACGTACCCGTTTTTCAACAGTAGTGTTTCATACTCAGCCGCGCCTTTCATCCCGGATAACAGTCCAGAGAGTTGTCCTGTCTGGAGAAAAGGATAGTATTTAGGTGACATGACAGCGGTCAGACCAGCGCCGACTCTCACGCCGTAGCGGGCTTGCGGATACAGTATCCAGTCCTGGGGGTAATCTGCTCCGGCAATGATTATCGCGATGGAAACCTGCTTGTAATTCTTCACTCGCTGCATTAGCGGCAAGGAATCAATCGAGATGCTGAAGTAATCACGCGGGAATACATCTGCGATACTTTCTCCCATCTGTATTTCCGCTGCAACACGGCCTGATTTCCATCCCAGGTAGACATAATCCTCACCATAGATCACTGAATCTTCCCTGGTCAGGGCATTGAGGTTAATACCATCCACGACCGTGGTGAATGCATCTATGGCAAGACCCGGGGCCTGGGGATCGAATGACATGCCAACGACCGGAATATTCTTGGCAAAACAGTGGCTGAGTATCGCGATCGCCATGGGGTGTGTTTCGGGCATGGTTTGAGGGGTGTAATCAAGCGATAAAATAATAGCTTTGTCATTGGGCGGTAGTGAATCGATGAAATTATACAAACGCTGTGTTTGCGGCATGATATTCTGTTTCATAGTGAACGGGATAAAGAACGGGATGATAACCAGCACGCTCAGGATTATATAAATTATCCGCCGGTCGATCGCTGCTATACGCTCGTACCACCTCATTCTTTACCTCCAAGCCAGGAACGTTCAATGCCCAGAATTATCTTCATCGCGGTTGCGATCGCACCAAAGGCGATGCCGAACAGGATGCCGCGCTGTGAAGCCATATTCGGTACCTGCATGATCCATTCAGCAAAGGCCGGCAATCTCGGATGTAGGTACTGGGCAAAGGGCATGAACCCGATCATTACTACGAATGCAGACGCAAGGAGCAGGGTGGCTTCGAGGCTTCGCGCTTTAAAGGCACGGTACGCAGCTGAGGTCATGTAGTAGGCAAGCAGAGCGAACATCGAGGCACTCAGCGGTGCGAAAATGTTTAAGTAGATCTTTTGATAGAGCGATTCAGGTTCGATCCCCCATATCAAACCGATGATCGCCATGGCAAACATACCGAGCAGGGTAACGGCGCTGTATGGCCAGTTCGCTTGACGATGGCTTATTCGTATGCCGTGGTGCCGGATGAGATTGCCGATCGCCAGGATTAAAGCGAATGCCATGAGAACGATCACCCAGTTATTGATCGTGCGGTTGAACGCAAGTGATATTGGATGAGGGATGAAGAATTGGATGATCATGACAACGCCCATTATCAAACAGATGGCAAGAGGGATCTTTCTCTTCATTGTATGGTCAGGATGGGCAGGAGGTTGATATTGAGAAACGCAAGAATGGTCAGAACGAAAATCAGTAAAAGCACAAGCAGTTTACCATAATCCTGGGCTTTCAGGGAACCAAGCAGCAGCGGCTGGCGCGAGAGATACGCAGAAGCCGCATAGAGTTCTTCACCGATAAGCGTGTAGTCGCAGGCCGCGACAAAGAACGGCAGCTGCAGGACCTGATCTGTACCAGCGATCTGTATCGCGCCGATCTGGGCTCCGGTTTCGGCCATGATAAGCGATTCTGCCCAGAAACTGCCGATGAAAAAATTCGTTGCTGGTTGTTCGCGGACCATGATTCCGTTCACTGCGGCGGCAAAACCGAATTGGGCTTCAGTAAGATAACGCACGTAATCTTCTTTAAAACGGTCAGGTCGTCCTTCAGTGGCAAATGCTTCCCGCACGACTTCTTTTGCAACCGTGTAGGTCACTGACCAGCGGTTGCATACGATAAGGGGTGTGTCATATACTGCGATTTTCTTTGCCACTTCGCCTAGAATGTTCATCGACGCGATCGTCGAAGTGTAATCGATATCACCCAGACCTGGCACGTAAAGGATTGGTTTACCCATTTCTGTAGCCCGACCAACCGCTTCTTCCACTGCCTCGAGGCCGGGTATTTTTCGTATAAAGATCTTTTTGCCGAGCTTGGCGCGGAATACAAAAATGACGAGCAATATACCGAAGATGATGATACCGACAAGGATGTTAATCCTTCCCGTATGAAAGTTCTGCGGATAAGAACGTATTTCATTGCTCGGATGTGAGTAATAGAGCTTATTGTCAGCGAGTGCGCCTATTTTATATTGATACGACAGTGTATCTTGTACTTGATCATCGACAAACGTGAATACCGTATTCTTTACGAATCCGATATTCGTGAATTCATTATCCTGTAATGTCTTTCTGAAGATGATATACCTTTCGATCTGTTCGTTGTCCTGTGAGGGGGTCCATGATATTATGATCGAGGAACCGGCGTCATTAGGGTGGTCATGAGCGATCACGTCGGTTGGAGGTACAATGCTTATCGCGAGAATGAGTATAATAAACACAGTGTATTGTACTGACACTGCACATGCTGTCAACCCCCACACCCTTGACTTCCGTGGGCGGTTATTTATAATTCCACATGAAAATACTTGTGACAAGCGCACTTCCATATGCTAACGGGGAGATCCATCTCGGTCATCTAGCCGGGGCGTATCTATCTGCTGACATCTATGTCCGCTATCAACAGCTTAAGAAACGGGATGTTATCCATATATGCGGTACAGATGAGCACGGTGTACCGATCACGATCAGTGCTGAGAAGCAGCAAAAAACACCGCGCCAGATCGTTGACCAGTATCATGGATCGATCAGTAAAGCCTTCTCTGATTTCGGCATTAACTTCGACAACTTCTCGAGGACGACGATACCACTCCATTACCGGCTTGCACAGGATTTTTTCACTAAGATATATCAAAACGGTTTTATCTACCCCAAGGAGATAGAACAATATTTCTGTCCAAAATGCCAGCGATTCCTTCCTGATAGATATATTGGAGGGACTTGCCCTCGCTGTGGTTCAGATAACGCTAAAGGTGATCAATGCGAAAATTGCGGTCGCTGGCTCGAACCATTCGATCTTATTTCACCGCGGTGTTTGATATGTGGCGAGACACCGCAGCGACATGCAACCAAACACTGGTACTTCAAACTCTCGGCATTTCAGGAAAAACTCAGCGCCTGGATCGACGGGAAAACAGATTGGAAGGATCATGTAATTCAATTCGTCAAAGGGTGGCTAAAAGAGGGATTGCGGGACCGACCGATCACCCGTGATATGACATGGGGTGTACCGGTGCCACTAGAAGAAGCTAATGGTAAGGTGTTGTACGTATGGTTCGATGCACCGATCGGATATATATCATCAACAATGGAGTGGGCCGACAAGAAGGGTGATCCGGATCTATGGAAAGAATACTGGTTGAACAGTGACACCAGGCTTGTTCATTTTATTGGCAAAGATAACATCGTATTCCATGCACTGATCTGGCCGGCCATGTTAATGGCTTATGGTGACTATGTGTTGCCGTCGTATATCCCGGCAAACCAGTTTCTCACCCTTGAAGGTGAGAAACTGTCGACATCAAAAGGATATGCGATATGGTTACCTGATTATCTGAAGCAGTTTTCTGCAGATTCTTTAAGGTATGCCCTTACCCGGAACGCTCCTGAAACGCGCGATTCGGATTTTGCATGGCGGGATTTTCAGGCATGGCATAATAATGAACTGGCTGATATTCTCGGCAATTTCATTAACCGAACACTTATTTTTATAAACAAGTATTATTCTTCGTCCGTTCCAACCGCCTCAGCATTCACTGAAAGCGACAATCGTGTGCTAGAAATGCTACATAAGGCACCTGAACTTGTGGGTGATCACCTTGAAAAGTTTGAATTCAAGATCGCTCTGCAGGAATTAATGAAGATCGCACAGGAAGGGAACCGGTATTTTGATCATGAAGAGCCATGGGTTACTCGTAAAACGAATCCATTGATCTGTGAACGCACGATGTATGTTTGTATGAAAATAGTGACATCTCTGTCCGTGCTGCTCGAGCCGTTTTTACCATTTTCTGCTCAAAAGATCAAAGAAATGGTGAATTTCATCCCGCAGCAGTGGGATGAAATGGGCACTCCGAAAGTTGCGGCCACGATCAACCAGCCCGAAATACTGTTTAAGAAAATCGAGGATAGTGTGATCGATGTTCAGGTAAATGCTTTGAAGAAAAAAGAAATAACAATGGAGGATTTCCAGAAATTCGTTATAAAGACTGCCAGGGTTACAAAGACTGAGGTTATCAAAGATACAGAGAATTTGATTAAATGCATTGTCGAGGTTGGAGATACTGAGCGCCAGATCGTGGCCGGGGTTGGAAAACATTACAAACCAGAGGAACTTGTTGGAAAAACGATCATCATCATTGAAAATCTCAAACCGGCAAAGATCCGGGGCGTGACTTCTCAAGGTATGTTGCTCGCGGCGATCGATGGGGACAATATTGTGCTCCTGACGACCGATAAACCTGCTTCCTCGGGATCACCTATACAATAATCTACGTGTGCCATTCAGGCAACCTTAAAACCTCATATAATGATCGATACACATTGCCACCTTGTTGATCCGCAATTTAATCATGATCTTGATGCTGTGTGCAAACGGGCTCAGGATGCAGGGATAGGGGCGATTGTAAATGCAGGATATGATCTTACGACAAGTCAACTCGCCTGGGCAATGCATGAGTCGACACCATGGCTTTTGCCTGCAGTTGGAATTCATCCGAATGAGGCTGCGGCTCAGTCCATCCTTCAGATGGTCATGATCGATTCCCTCGCCGCAAAGGCCGGCGTGGTCGCTATCGGGGAGACTGGGCTCGATTATTATCGCGACCGGTCATCCCGTGAGGCACAGAAAGAACTATTTAAACTGCATATCAAATCAGCATATACTCGTTCTCTACCACTGCTCGTCCATACAAGGAATTCGATAGACGATGCTATCACTATTCTCGAATCCGGGCCAGAACTGAAAGGCGTATTCCATTGTTATAGCGGAACCGAGGAACAGGCCAAGCGAATCATCGAATTAGGATTCTATCTTGGGTTTGGCGGTGTTCTGACCTTCTCAAAGCGAGCCAGGCGCGTTTTCAAGACACTACCGAAAGAACGTCTGTTACTGGAAACCGACGCGCCCTTTCTCGCCCCGGCAACCTATCGTGGTCAGCGGAATGAACCTGCTTACCTGCAGGAGACCCTGCGCACCGCAGCAGAGATCAGCGATAGATCCCAGGAATATATTGAGCAAATCACCGATGAAAATGCCAAAACACTATTTTCGATCCAATAAATCCAGTTAGATGAAGCGGTCGCGTCCGAGGAGGTTCAGCCAGCATTTTCTTAACAGTTCAAAGATCGCTCAGCGAATTGTTGCAGGTGCCGGTATCAAAGGTAAAACCGTTATTGAGGTCGGAGCGGGCAGGGGTATTCTTACCGCAGAACTGGCAAACCAGGCAAGAGAAGTATACGCAATTGAACTCGACTATCGGATGATCAACGGATTGCAGGCGCTTTCCCTGCCCGATGTTCGTGTCATCCATGACGATTTTCTACGCCACGATATAAAACAGTACGGTCAGGCAGTGGTCGTGGGTAATATCCCATATTCACTCTCCTCCTCGATCATAGAAAAGTTGATCGATAATCGTGCCACGATTGCCAGCGCGACTTTAACCGTCCAGAGGGAATTCGCACATCGCCTTATGGCTCAACCTGGAACTCGTTCGTTCGGATTCATATCATTATATGTTAGTTGTTTTTTCATTGTTTCAAAATTGTTCGCGATCACCTCCCGTTTCTTCACTCCGCCGCCTGGGGTGAATTCAACCGTGATACGGTTAGATAGAAAGTCAGAACCGTCCTTTCCTGCGCATAATACTGCATTCTTAAATCTTCTGCGCGCGGTATTCCGGTATCCTCGGAAGGCGGTCAAGAACGCTCTTAAAAATGCCGGGGTTTCTGTGCCCAGCAGGATCGACAGGAAGATCCTGGAAAAGCGCCCTGCTTCCTTGAGTGCCGAGAATATCAAAGCATTATATAGGTCATTTGTTGCTGATGAAGACAGATAACGTTTCGATTATATATTCAAAGAACCTGTTAACGGATATTTCATCGGTTTTCTCATCCCGTGGATTTGGTGATCTAAAGGGAAAACAGGTATTCATTAAACCAAATATGTTCAGAGGTGCCGATGTTGAAGAATCCGTCGTGACCGATCCAAAACTTATTTCAGCTGTAGTCTCTTATTGTAAAGAACACGGGGCACTTCCCGTTGTGGGAGACAATCCAGTCCCGAACAAGGGAGTTTCCGAAACCGAGATTGCTGACCAGTGTGGATTTATTAGCGCGTCCCATGAATGTTTTCAGAACATCGGCAAGTATTCACATAGAGTTGCGGTAAAGAACGGTCTGTTGAAGAGTGTTTATATTTCAGAAACTGTATTGAATTGTGATTTGTTCGTTTCGTTGCCCAAAGTCCGAAGTCATGAACTAACGGTCATGAGCGTTGCAGTGAAAAACCATTTCGGGATCATTCCCGGCAATTTGAAACCTGCCATCCATGCCCGTTTTCCCGGGATCGATGATTTTTGTCGGGTCCTCCTTGATGTGTATGCGCTTCGTCCTCCGGATCTTATCATTGTTGATGCACTAACATTCGTCGATGCCAGGGGCAAGAAATTCCATCCCCGATTACTGGTGTGTGGTACAAACGGTCATGCAATTGATTATGTCTGTGCCCGTATCACTGGTGTTGATCCATGGCGAATACCGACCTTGCGGCTGGCACGCGAACAGGGTATGTTCGATCCATCATCAGTGGTGATCGAAGGAGAAATGCCCGCGATCGGAAAATACCGGTCACCGTTCAATTTCCCGTTTCGTGGTGTATTCGTAGAGTTTTTTGCCAAGTGGTTATACTATTTCTGGTTGCGGCGACGACCATATATTTATTTCAAGCGGTGTACGCAATGTGGTTCCTGCGAGCGGGTGTGTCCATTGCATGCGATCCACGATAGACGCATCGACTATCGGCAATGCATCAAATGTTTTTGCTGCTTTGAAGCATGCCCGAATAACGCAATACAGACCCGGATGAAGCTGTAGTTGCGCGAAAAAAGACCGGCGACTTGACTTACCCGATAGATTGTTTATCATAGCTCATGCCCGAAGACAAGCGTGATATTGTCCTGCTGAGTAAACTGTACCCCCCTCATGAGCGTACCGACGACCTTTACCGTGATCGTCTTGTTGATATCCTGCGGGGCAATTTGGACAAGAAAGTTATTTTGATCAGCGCCGGTGCCGGGTATGGTAAGACGACGCTACTCTCTCAATTCCTCTCCAAGACAGATATTCAGTCAGTGTTCTACCACCTTGAAAAGAGCGATGCAGAACCGGTAGTATTTTTCTCTTATCTTATAGAAGGGATACGCAAACTGGAACCGGAATTCGGTTGGAAGACAGAGGCTCTAAGTCATTTCTTCAATTTCCCCCAGCGATACATGGAATTGATCGTGGGAACCTTTATCAATGAAGTAATACGGTATATAACCGATGACCTCTACGTGATACTTGAGGATTATCATGCCCTGTATCCGACCGAGCATATCAACCGGATCATGGATTACCTGCTGGAACATCTTCCCCCGTTTTTGCATTTTATTATTACCTCGCGCGTTACTCCACCCCTGTCTTTGTCCCAGTTACGTGCGCATAACGAATTATTTGAATTGCAGAATCAACATCTGCGTTTCACCAAGGAAGAAACAAGGGCATTGTGTGACAGTATGTATTCTCTTTCACTTGATGAAGCGGAGCTCGAATGGATCGAGGATCATCTGGAGGGATGGCCGACCAGCCTGCGTTTAATGCTTGAATCTTCAAAGGATCAGGATCCGGAATCCTCCGGTCATATACGCCGGATACTGGATAGTTATTACCAGTCACAGAGTAATTTATTCACCTATTTTGCCCAGGAAATATTCAATCAGGAGTCAAAAATAACGCGGCAATTCTTGATCGATTGTTCGATCTTTGAGTGGTTGTCACCGGGATTGTGTGACGCAGTTACCCGCCGGACCAATTCGGCAAAGATACTCTCTGACCTTACTGACCGTAATACTTTTATGTTCAATATGCCAGGTATGGGATATCGTTTCCATAATCTCTTCAGGGATTTTCTGCGCAGCAAACTGATTGAAACACATCGGGAGAAACGACTCAATATACGCGCGGGTGATCATTATGTCGACGAAAAGCGTTATGAGGAGGCAGTAAAGTATTATCTACAGGCAGAGGAGTATATAAAAGCGGCGAAATTACTCGAGGAACTGGCGCATGATATGATCCAGCAGGGACGCAGTAATATTTTCATCTCTTTTATTGAACAAATACCTAAACAGCTGCGCATGAAGCGTCCGACATTGCTGATGAATTATGCGAACGCACTTATCTACGGGGACAGAAGTGATGAAGCACGGAACTACTGCCAGCGTGCAGTCACACTGTTCCGGAAGATGCCGCGTGCAAAGGTGAAGTATGCGGATGCTATGTATAATCTTGGAATGTTATATCTTAACCAGCATAAGTTGAAGACCGCCGAAAAATGGTTCAAGAAAGCGCTTAAGACATGTCCGGTATCAGCAAAATTGCAGAGGGCATCGATCATTAATGCGATCGGTTCGACCTATACTGATGTTGCCGGGGCGTTTTTACCAAAGGCAAAATCCTATTTCAAACGAGCCCTGCGGATCGCTGAGCGCAATGGATTCAAGGGATTACAGGCTGCAATCTTGAACAACTGGGCGATAAATGAATTCAAGGCGGGTAATTTCACTGAGGCATATCCGAAATTGACCAGGATAGTCGAACTATTGGCCACTGAGTATTCTCCTGGTTGTGGTGCTGGTTTTTTTAATGCGGCGCATGTTAGCATTTTACTCGGACATGTTGAGAAAGCGATGGCGATCCTTGATTCGGGGATCGAGGTTTGTAGCAGCTACAGTGACGTATGGTCGATGGCGCGTATATGGGAAGGGTATGCACTTGTGTATCTCAAAACCGGTGATTATGTCAGGGCAAAGCAGTTTATTCAGAAAGCATTACTCGTTAACGAGAACCTCGGAATTGTGAATTTGGTCGTACGGGCACTAAATGAGCTTTGCCGGGTGAATATCGCAGCAGCAGATATTGCGGAAGCCGAGCGCAATCTCTCGCGTATGTGGGTATTAAGAAGGGATCGCAGCAGTCCTGATTGTGTACCTTGGCTTCTGACCGAAGCAGAATTACGGATCGCCCAAACCCGTTTGACAGACGCGGAAACTGTGTTAGCGAACGCACTGCAGATCGCCGAGTCTTATCAACAGGTATATAATCAATTTCAGATCTTTTGTTCGTTCAGTCGCGTTTATCATGAGCAAGGTCAGCGAAAGCGGGCATTCCATGCTCTCCAGCGGGCGATAAGGATCAGTCGAACCAAGGGATATGATCATATGCTGGTGCAGCATATGGTTAAAGAAAAATGGATGGTCCAAGTCGTGCGCAGGAAGGGAACTGAGAATGAAAAGAAATATGTCATGTCGATCATAACGAATTCGGATCTCAATATACACTGGAGCGAAGTTACGGTGTTCGGGACACCCGCAGTCACGATCGATGAGTATGCGATCCCTGACGCAGTCTGGCCCACCCTGAAGGCAAAAAAACTGCTGTTCTTTTTACTCTTGAAAAAAGACGAAAAAGTTAATAATGACGTGCTGGTCGATGCATTATGGCACGATGCTTCAAGCAAGAGCGGAAGCGACAGTTTGCGCAAAGCCCTGCAACACATCAGGCAGGTATTAAAGGAAAGTCCGATACGGGATCATGAGATAATCATTTCCGGTAGAGGGTACTACCAATTATCATCCCAGGTATCTGTTTGGATCGATGCACATGAATTCCAATCACTCATCGAACAGTCAAAGAGCTTGAAAGATCAGGGTTCGGATTTTCACGAACAAGCCGAACAAGCCTGTGCCCTGTACCAACATGATTATTGCGCCGGCTGGTATGATCAGTGGGTGGAAGAGGCAAGGCGGTACTATAAAAGTCTCTATGAATCCGGGGTCTTTTTACTGGCAGAACATCATTTGGAAAAAAGCGAATTCAAGAAAGCGGTCGTTCGGTATACCGAGTTGATCGAGATAGACTTCCTGAATGAGGAATATCACCGGGGATTTATGAAGGCATGCGCAAAGATCAAGCGCCTGGAGGAAATAACCATGGATTTCAAGGCATTATGCAAACGATTGAAAGATGAATTGGGCGTCGAACCCGAAGAGGAGACGATACGTCTTTTTAATGAACTGGTTGGGGAGAACGCTACACGCTAAACGGTATATAGATGCTATGAACTAGGAACTGTTTCAAGACCCAAGTTCCAAGAACCAAAGAAAAGCGAACCGTAAGGCGAAAAACTACTCAAATACCTAACAATGGGGGGTAACGCAACCAACGAAATTAACGATCCTAGCGGAATTAGCGGTCATTTTCCTGTTATTTCACACTTTTTTCACACAGTATCGCTAGTATTGTGCGAGAGGAGGAGACATGAAACATGTTCTAGTAATTGTATCTATTCTTACCGTAATGTATGCCTGGAGGGGTGCAGCACCAAATGACAACCCTATTTCAGAGATTATCATCCATAACGGCAACCAGGTTGAGATGTGCGTTTCAAATTTTGGGAAATTCGGACAAACAGAGAGCCAGGAAGCTGGCTGCTGGTGGCCAATCGGATCCGGGCAGAATTACATTTTTGGAGCGGGCATGTGGTTCGGTACGATCAATAATTCAAGCGGTGATACGTTGGTTTCGATCGGATACGGACCCCATGGTGGAGAAACCGAGTATGTGCCCGGACTCGTCGGCATGTCCCCGAGTCATCCCGACGCACATATTTACATCTATCCCCATGATTGGCCTCCGCCTGATACTTCGTTTCCAATGGCTCCCCAGGAGCCGGTTTCTCATCAGGATTCTTGGTGTTGTTACAATGACTGCGATACCAGCGCCCATGTTCCGGGCGATGGATATCCGATCGGTTTGGAAGTCTACCAGTGGATATACGTCTGGGATGAACCATTCATCGAAGACGTAGTTTTTTTCCTGTACACGGTGAAGAACGTGTCCGGTAATGATCTGTATGATTGTTATACCGGGGTATGTATGGACAATGATATCGGTAATGAGGCCGGTACCGGTGCAGATGATCAGTGTACTATCATGCTGAACGAAACATATTTCATTGATCAGGAATTATTTCTGGTCGACAATCTCGGGTATCAATGGGATGGGGATGATCAGAATCCAGGATGGCCGAGCAGCGGTGTGATAGGTGTGGATCTACTCCAGACTCCGTTCGATCTCCAATCGGGTCAGGATAAGGATGAAGATGGTATTTTAGATCAGTATGAGCGGGACAGTGCATACTACTGGAGTTATGTCCCTGTCCACAAATGGGATGTGGATAATGATGCCGTACCGGATTGGCGTGATGCGTCTGAGAATCCTCAGCTCGGGATGACCGCTTTCAAGATATTTTCGCTTAATTTCGAGCCGAACCGTGATCCAGAACGGTATTTGACTCTTGCTGGGTACAATTTCCAGACCGGTATTTATGAACCGTATGATACCATCATCCCCCAGCCGGATGACCAGCGATTCCTTATGGCGACCGGACCGTTCGATCTTATGGCTGATTCGTCGCTCATCTTCGTGTTTGCCGTGATACTCGCGGACTGGGGAGATGATGCAAATCCACCAGCGGAGACATGTCTGGTGATCGCTGACCACTGGGCGCAGTGGCAATACGATATGAATTGGTTCCTGAATATCGAAGAGGGGCAGGCCTTATCAGTGAAATCCAATACCCTCACGGCATTCCCGAATCCCATAACTCCTGCCAGTACCATATCATTCTCACTTGGCACGCCGTGTTATGGTTCACTCAGATTATACGATGTAACCGGTACCTGTGTTGAGGAGATCAAGCAGGGCAATTTCGAGACCGGTTTTCACGAATACCGTTTGGAGACCCGTACCCTGGCCCAGGGAACATATTTTGTGGTGTTGAATACACTGCAAGTGCAAATGACGCGATCGATCATTGTTGTTCATTGAAATTCCGCAGTGTGTGAATCAAATCTTAATAAACGGGATCTGCGCCTCTTTGAGCATGTTTATCGCCAGTTCATCAGGGTATTCTTCTTTGTAGATGATCTTTTTAATATGGGCATTGATCAGCATTTTTGTACATATAAAACAGGGCTGGTGTGTTGTATATATGAAACTATCGCGAATGCTTACCCCGAAGGTCGCCGACTGGATGATCGCATTCTGTTCAGCGTGAGTACCGCGGCAGATCTCGTGCCGCTCTCCAGGCGGCACATCGAGTTTTTTTCGCAGACACCCGATCTCAATGCAGTGTGCGATACCGCTGGGTGCTCCGTTATAACCGGTCGCTAGTATTCGTCTGTCCTTGACTATAACTGCACCGACATTCCGCCGTACACATGTCGATCTATTTGCTACCAGTTCCGCAATGGACATGAAATAGAGATCCCAGGATTTTCGGCCCACTACTATATTTGGGCTTTGATGCGCGCGATCGCGCACACTGTATCACCTTTTACCAGTGTGATGATTTTTACGCCCTTAGCCTGGCGGCTCAAGACTTTGATCGTATTCACTGGAGTACGTATCACCTTGCCGGTCTTGGTCATGACGATCAGGTCGTCTTCATCATTGACACTTGCTACACCAGCGACTTTTCCGGTTTTTTTATCGATCGTCATGGCTTTCATGCCTTTACCGGCTCTTCCTTTTTCACCGATCGAATCATACGCTACACGCTTCCCAATACCATTTTCCGCAATAATTAGCATGTCCTCTCCGGAACGTACAATATTGAATCCGATCACCTCGTTCCCCTTGGATAATCTTACACCTCGTACTCCTCCAGCAGTCCTGCCCATTGACCGTACGACCTTTTCTGAGAAACGCAGGGTTAAACCATCCCGGGTCGTAAGCAGAACTGAGTCCTTACCATGCGTGAGACCAACTTCGATAAGCCGATCACCCTTGCTGAGATTGATTGCAATAATACCCTTTTTACGTATATTGGCGAAATCTGCGAGTTCTGTTTTTTTAACGGTTCCTGCCTGTGTTGCCATGAATATAAAGTGATCGGAGGTGAATTCTTTTATCGACATGAGACAGGCGGAGATTTTTTCACCGTCACCGAGTTCGATAAAATTTGCGATCGATCGACCTTTGGAAAAAGGTCCTGCCTCGGGGATTTCGTATACTTTGCGCGCATAGACTTTTCCCCTATCCGAGAAGAAGAGAAGTGTATCTGTTGTCACGGTTATAAGGAGCTGATTGGCGAAATCTTCGGATCCGATCTCCACGATCTTCCTGCCCTGTCCACCACGTGTTTGCTTGCGGTATATTGATATCGGCTGGCGCTTAATGTATCCTTTTTGTGTCAGGGTGATGACCATATCCTCTTCTCCGATCAGGTCCTCGATCGTGAGTTCCTCTGGTTCGGCATCAACAATATTAGTTCTCCGTGGCTGCTGGTATTGCTTTTCCAGTTTCAACAGCTCCTCTTTGATCAGAGCAAAGATGCCTTCAGGAGATTTAAGAATGGATTTTAAGCGAGCGATCTCTTTGATCAAAGCGAGGTATTCCTTTTCGAGCGCTTCTTTTTCCAGGTTCGTAAGACGGGATAGTTTCATATCAAGGATCGCTTGAGCTTGCACTTCGGAAAGACTGAAGCGCTTCATCAAATTGGTTCTGGCGAAATTGACATCCTTGGATGTCTTAATTATTTTAACGACCTCGTCGATGTTATCGATCGCGATCTTCAATCCTTCAAGGATGTGAGCGCGCTTTTCTGCTTCGGCAAGTTCGAACTTCGTGCGGCGTGTTATAACTTCAAAACGGAAATCCAGAAAATGTTGCAGTAGTTGACGGAGTGATAGTGTTTGTGGCGTGTCGTTGATGAGTGCCAGCAGCTGGATGCTGTAGGTGGTCTGGAGCTGAGTGTGTTTATACAGATTGTTGAGCACGACCTGTGGATTCGCATCGCGTTTCAGTTCGATAACGACCCTTATTCCATCTTTGTCAGATTCATCGCGGAGGTCAGTGACATCATCGATTTTCTTGGCACGTGCTAGCGCGGCGATCTTTTCAAGAAGGGAACTTTTATTCACCTGATAAGGGATCTCGGTTATTATGATCGCCTGTTTCCCACTCTTAATATCCTCGATCCGTATCTTTCCCCGGATGATGACCCGACCCTTCCCGGTGCGGTACGCTTGGTTGATCCCCGAAATTCCTGCAATAACACCACCGGTGGGGAAGTCAGGGCCAGGAATGAGTTTCAGGAGTTTATCATCCTGCACCTCGGGATTATCGATAAGCGTTATCACTGCAGCGACCAGGTCGCTCAAGTTATGGGGTGGGATATTGGTTGCCATGCCGACCGCAATCCCGGATGAACCATTGCACAGGAGATTGGGGTAGGAGGCTGGAAGTACGGTTGGTTCTTGAAGACGCCCATCGAAATTCGGGACGAAATTCACTGTATCTTTTTTCAGGTCGCGCAGCAGTTCATCGGCAAGGGCGGTTAATCGCGCCTCAGTATATCGGTATGCTGCCGGAGCGTCACCATCGATCGAACCGAAGTTTCCCTGTCCATCGACCAGAGCATAGCGCATGGAAAAATCCTGTGCCATACGAACGAGCGCATCATAAATCGCCATGTCACCATGTGGGTGGTATTTGCCAAGGACATCGCCGATCACAGTCGCGGCTTTCTTAAACGGACGGTTCGCATGTAAGCCCGCTTCATTCATGGCATACAGGATACGACGTTGAACCGGTTTCAGACCATCGCGCGCATCGGGTAGCGCACGACCGACGATAACACTCATCGCATAATCAAGGTATGAAGACTTAATTTCGTCTTCAATATAAACGTTAGCAATACGTTCAGCCATGGTCAAGTATAGCTAATTTGAGAACAAAGTCAATACCAGTTGGATCGTTGTAAATCATTGCAGGATAATGGTTTACAATGATCGATCAGCGGCTAAAAAGGTTTTTTTTGGGATTTTTAAATCGGTATTTTGTAAGCCTTGCGGTCGATGAAACCATACACTCCGTCGAATCCGAAAGAGTGTGCATAGTCAAGCCCCAGGGTGAGTCCTTTGCCCAGATCCTCAGGACAGTGCGCATCTGAACCGATCGTTATTTTGCTTGCACCGGCTTTGCGTGCGCACTCCATAATCGGCGCTGCCGGGTATATTTCATTGACCCGGCGCAGTCCCGCGGTGTTGATCTCAAAGGCGATATCGTATTCTGCAATGAGTTTGAACAGTATCATTACCTGCTCGAGAGGGAAATTACCGATTGCTTCACCATAAAATCCTAAGCCATATTTTTTGTATACATCCATATGCCCGATCGAATCAAAGAGCCGGCTTAAAACCAGGTTTTCGATCGCTCGGTAGTATTCATCAAGCAGTTTACCAATGCTACGGTTTTGAAAATACTCCCTGTACTCTTTTGAACTGTCTATGCATACATGATCAAGGCAATGTATGCTGCCAAGGAAGAAATCAAACTTCAGTCCACTGGTGATCTCTCGTAGTCGTTTTTCAATACCTTCGTAATAACCGACTTCGATCCCGCATTTGACAGTAAGTCCCTTATTTCTGTACTTATCAGCGATGTCATGGATCGCATCATGTAAAGTGGCGACGTGATCCCGGGTGATCGGGATCATGTCGCCATTCATGCGTATAAGATTGTCGTTCCGCTCAGGATCGAGTTCACAATGATTCGTGAAGCATATTTCTTTCAATCCAAGTCGTAATGCCTGATCACAGAAATTTGTGAGTGTTCCCTTTGCATCCACTGAATGTTCAGTATGGATGTGGTAATCGATCATCTTCTTTTAAGGAAAATTATATTCATGCGGATATTATTAGGTGAGGATGACGTTTTCACCCAACGGGACGAATTTATCAGCCTTTTCTTTAAGGTCATATGCTGTATTGTCCGGAAATGCAAAAACTTCAACCCGCTTGCTCTTTGCCTTGATGAATTCGACTAGTGCAGCGAAGTCGCCGTCACCTGAGGCGAGGACAATGGTATCAACATGCTCGACCATACCAAGAATATCGAGCGCCATGCCCATATCCCAGTTCGCCTTTGCTGAACCATCCGAGCGCGTCCGGACATCCTTTGCTTTTACCAGATAGCCGATGCGTTCAAGACTGGTGGCAAAGGGTTTAACATCGCCATCAGGGGGTTGTACGATATAAGCATATGCTTTCACCAATTTACGATCCTCGGTGATCAATCGGAGCAGTTTTTCATAATTGACCTTTGCCGCATAACCCATGCGGGCAGAGTAATACAAGTTCTGTGAATCAACGAAAAGTGCGATACGTTCTTTTTTAAAAATTGTTGATGATTCAATAAGTTTACGTAATGCCTGTATTTCACTGACTAATTTATTGTTTGTTTCTATATTTTGTTGCATGTCTTTTCTGATATCCTGCAGGGCGTTCTCCATTTTTGGTATAACAGCCCTGGTGATGGCTCGATATATTTCATCTTTCATCGGATTACGATTGCTTTTGAAAGCCATTTTTTTCTCCTTTCCTGATGAGAAACTCAATCTACAATATCGCGAAGTGTTTCTGGCAGGTATTTATACAGAGTGGGTTGTCTTGATTCATCGGGGACATTCGACCAAACCAATGTATACTCACTGGTTCCCTGGATATCGACAAAGATGAACTCATCTCCATTAAAATACTGCCAGTATTCATATGGTTTGGATTCCTGGTATTCAATGAAGGTTTTCTCACGCTCATCTGGTTCTCCGTACGTTATATACACTCGACCGCGTGCTGTTTCACTGCCTGCTTTAGCACCTTCAAAAAAGTGTTCATCAGCATATTCGAAGCGACGCGCGATCTTATCATAGTCCAGAGTGTTCCAGAGTTTATCAAGAAACATCCGCTTACCTTCATCGGGTAGTTCGAGGAATGATCGGTAATCTTTATCACTGATAAAATACTTGATTTTGTCATAATACGGCATACCGGCGTAACTGATCTGTAACGTATCTGCCCGTAAGATACGGAAAGCGGTTTGTTTGGTCCATTTTGCATCGGTCGCAGGATCTTCAACGTCGACGTTCAAGGTATAATCGCCTGCCTTGAGCTGGTCGATCCTCATGCCCGCATTAACCGCCTGGGATGTATAGATCTTATCAACGGTTTGGGATGACTTTGATTTGACCGTTCCATCATCTGCTATTATCATGTAGGTTATATCAATATTACCCGTATCGGGCTCCAAATTATATAATTCATAGTAGACAAAAAGATGGCTAAAGCGATCATTGAAAACATGAGATGCATGCGGCACGACCTGAAGATCTCCTTTTCTGAGATAACTGCCGATCGTATCGATAGCGATCTGTCGGGCAAGCAGGATATCGCTCATCAAATAATCGTCAAGGTCCAGGGTGATCGTATCCTGGAATGTTCCTTGTTTCTCCCCGGATGCGACGCTGATCGTATATTCATATTCACCATCAGGTACATGAAGACCGAATTGTATGACAAAAGCGATCTGTTCCTGTGCAGCTTGTTTAAAAGTCTGGATGGTGAACTGGCGCTTCAGCGTATCTATAAGTGAATCAGGTTTCTGGAGGTTGGATAGTTTAAATGTGATGAGTGCCCGCGTAGTAAGGATGCTATCGATCTCCTGGTAAGATAGTTCGTGATAGGGTATCCCACAATTGAACTCAAGATACAGTATCTCGGAGCGTTCACTTGTCTTCGTGATCGTGTCTTCGAGAATAAGTGCTGATCTGTAGACTACCGGATCCACATAGAAATCCACTGTATTTGCAGAAAGTAAAAAGAAAGTTAATAATAGAACCATTGTGATCAATATCCTCCGCTGATAAGTATATACTCGCCCAGACCGTGTTTGTCACCAAAAATGAATTCGCGGCTGTTACGGTAGTAGATCCATACAAGATACGAATCGTAGAGTGTGGGTAATGGATTATTTACCGATTTTGGCGGACCTAGATGGTAGGGATATGCCTGAATCTCGTCCGGTGGACCGTAGGAAACATAAACACGCGCCCGGTCACTCCGCCAGCCACGATCACCATGGCTGAAGTGTTCCTCGCAGTAATCGATTCTCTCATAGTATTCCACTATCTTCTCATTGAACTCTGTATTTGGTGTTGGATCCAGGGGTTTCCAGAAAGCTTGCCAGAGAGATTCACGCTCGGCTATCATCGCAGCTTTCATCGTTCTGACCTCTGACGAGCTGGCAATATATTCGAGCTGTTCTACTTTGTTATTCCAGGTTATTTCATCAAGGTAGAATATTCTGGCAACTTCCACCGGTACGATCAAGCCATCGACCTTGAGTGAACGAAAATAGAGTTTGGCGTTCATTTGATAGGAACCGTTGGGCAGGTCTGTTACGTCGAAAACCAGGCTGTCAGTATATTCACCGGTGCGCAATGTACTTGCTGCCCGGTTGTCTTCGATTGCAGCGTCGATACTGTCGATATCACCGTCTTTGTTAAGGACCGAGAACGTTACCGACAGGGTATCATTATGGAAATCCCAGACTATATTCCCGATGTACTTTATCGGGATGATCTTCCCTTCCTCGATCAGCATAATACCGCCATGCAAATCGATGATCTTAAGTATATAGTTGTCACTTTCCTTGGAGATCACCAAATGCACCGAATCTTCGATCTCTTCTACCGATGCACGATACATACGCTCCCAATAATCGCCATGTAATTGGGTATTCTTGTCATTAAAAATCATCAACTGAACTTCGTACTCGATATATTCGTTACCAGCCTTCATGAATGTATGTAGTTTCTCTCCTGGCATTGTGAAGTAGATTATGAGTTCCTGTTCCGTATCGCTGTATGGCCGGTTAACTGCCTGCCATTCGATCTGACATAGGAGCAAGAGGATGATCATTTCCTTTTTCTCCCTTGTTTTTCGCTGTTGTTTGAAAAAATGATTTTAAATGCCCCATCTATTGTTTGTACATGTTTAAAAGTTAAACCGGCTTTTATTCGCTTGGGGATTTCGTCGAGATCGTGTTTATTCTCACTTGGCAGGAGTACCGTCTCAATGCCCGCACGTTTGGCTGCAATTACCTTTTCTTTGATCCCGCCAACCGGCAATACCCGTCCTGTCAAGGTGATCTCACCAGAAAATGCGATCTTGGGATCGATCGACTGAGACTTGAACAGTGATGTCAGTGACATGGCGATCGCCAATCCTGCTGAAGGACCATCTTTCGGGATCGCTCCTGAAGGCACATGGATGTGAATATCGGAATCTTTCAGAAACTCTTCAGGGATCTTCCATTTTTTTTCTTTGGATTTTAAATAGGAGAGTGCAGCCTGGCATGATTCTTTCATGACATTACCGAGCAATCCGGTTAAGATGAGTTCCTTTTTACCCGGAAGTTTGATGGATTCGATAAATAATATCTCGCCACCGTAAGGTGTCCATGCCAGACCGGTCGCGACACCGATTTCACCACGGCGAGCAGCCATTTCTGCATATGCATAGGGCGGACCCAGGTATTTTTGAAGATTCTTGTTCGTGATTCGAACGATCTGGTGTTTACCTTCGGCGATCCTCTTTGCGATCTTTCGGCAGATCGTGCCGATCGTACGCTCTAGATTCCGCACGCCTGCTTCTTTTGTATAGCATGATATGATCTTTAAGAGGGCGTTTTTATGTATCGTTACATGCTTTGTTTTCAAGCCGCTTTCTGAGATCCTTCGTGGGATAAGGTATTTACGCGCGATCTGCACTTTTTCTTCCTGGATGTATCCGGGAAGATGAATTATTTCCATGCGGTCTTTGAGTGCCGGTATGATCGGATCAACGATATTACCGGTAGCGATAAACATTACATTAGATAGGTCGAAGGGTACCTCAAGATAGTGATCGGAAAAGGAATAATTCTGCTCTGGATCAAGTACTTCAAGAAGCGCGGATGATGGATCTCCACGGAAATCAGCTCCCACTTTATCTATTTCATCGAGCATGAAAACAGGATTATTGGTTCCGCAGGTTTTCAGGGATTGGATTATCCGTCCGGGAAGTGCGCCCACATAGGTCCGGCGGTGTCCCCGAATCTCAGCCTCATCTTTCATCCCACCCAGTGATATACGGACGAATTTCCGACCCAGAGCACGGGCGATTGAGCGTCCGAGTGAGGTTTTACCGACACCTGGTGGTCCGATGAAACAGAGGATCGTACCCTTGGAATCGGGTTTTAATTTTTTTACTGCAAGGTATTCGAGGATCCGTTGTTTGATTCTATCGAGATCGTAATGATCATCGTTAAGGATCTTTTCGGCGCGCTTGATATCGAGATTATCCTTGGTGCTTTTTTTCCACGGTATCGTAATGAGCCAATCAAGGTAGGTCCGAGCGACCGTGTATTCCGCAGCTTGTGGTGGTATTTTTGACAAACGATCAAGTTCCTTCATGGCTACTTTTTTGGTTTCAGCGGGCATTTTGGCATCATCGATCCGTTTTTTCAATTCCTGGATCTCACGGCTATGGTCATCTGTCTCACCGAGTTCCTTCTGGATCGCTTTTAACTGTTCACGCAGGTAGAATTCGCGCTGGCCTTTGTCCAGTTCAGTTTTTACCTGGGATCGGATCTTTGCACCGAGTTCAAGGATACTGATTTCTTTCTGAATCAGGGAGATGATCTTTGATAACCGTTCCTTCGGATCGGTGGTCTCGAGCAAGTTTTGCTTCTCGTGGTAGTCGAAATTTGTGTAACTCGCAACGAAATCAGCGAGGCGTCCTGGATCATCTATGTTGAGGATGATCGCACCGAGTTCATCAGGCAGATATGGAGCAAGAGATATGAGGGTCTGGAACATGGTTGTTACATTACGCATCATTGCTTCAAGGGCCATTGTTTTTTTCGGTTGGCTGCCAATAATATCGATCGATGCTTTTAAATAAGGCTCGGTTTGTATGAAATGCTCGACGCGGAAGCGGCTCAGACCTTTGATCAGAAGTCGGATCGTACCGTCCGGGAACCTAAGCATCTTATTGATCTGGATTATACAGCCGACCTGGAATACTTCTTCGGGTTTTGGCTCTTCGATACTCGGATCACGCTGGGTCAATGCTCCGGCTAGTTTGTTAGTGGTAAGTATTTCATCGATCAACTTTGCCAATTTCGGCGTGTGTATGATAAGAGGTACCGGTTGTTCCGGAAATACGACCCCACCCTTGATCGGGATAATCCCCATCTCGCGTGGGATATCGATGATCTTATCGTCAATTTCTTTGTTGTTCTTATTCATCATCGATCGGAATGATCCTTTCTTTTACTACCGGAAAGTTTAAAGTAAGGAGACCGTTGTATACCTTGTTATGTTGATCCGCGGGTATGATAGGAACAGGAAATTCGATGCGGCGGAAAAAACGACCGTATGGGATCTCGCTGTTATGGAATGTGCAGCAGTCAGGAGTGAATTGGGGTGGTCGTCGTCTTGTTCCGGTAATCGTCACATGGGACTTATGGACATATAAGATAACATCGTGCATGTTGATACCTGCGAGTTCCAGTGTGACCACGACTTCATCATTCAGTACGTACAGATCGTAGTATGGCTGCCACTCGATAAAACCGGACAGGATAAGATTTTCATCGATCTGGGGCTCTTGATCGATCAATACCGTCAAAGAATCAGAATTCACACGTGGCTGCACGCTTCCAGTCGACTCCTTCATAGTTGTATTATAGCGCAAAAGTAGGTAGTGTCAAGCAAGCCAGGCTGCGCGTGGCTGAATCCTTCGGATTGGAAGGGAGCACCATGCGCTGGAATGATTCTATTCCATTGTCGCGCAATCAATTCCAACCAAAGGTTCTCTTCCGTGGCGCAGCCATCACTTCCAACGAAGTTAAATTCCAGACGAAGTCTCCATTTAGACCTTGACACGATTTGGGTGTTTAGTATAATTATATATTATTTAAGTAGACGAGAAGTTTTATACTTAAGTCTCGTATAAGTATGTGGGAGAGAGTTAACACTCCCGGTTATTTTGATTTGAGGTTTAGATTAAGTCGATTCATATTTGATAAACATAGGAGGAAGGTATGAAGAATAAGAGTGTGAAGATATTTCTTGCATGTATGTTCATTGGCCTGATCGCAGGCTTCATGTATGCAGGGGCAAAAAAAACATCAGCATCGGTTGATGGAGAAATTCTTCATGTCGATCAACGCGTTGTAACAAAATCCGAAGAGATCGATCAGAATCTTTCAGATAAAAAAGCAATTACTCAAGAGGGAACATCGAACGAGATAAAATTCGAGCGGAGTGTGAATGCAAAAACCGGCACAGGGCTTCTCCAGAAGAAACTCATCGTGGAAGATCCACTATACATCGCCGAACAATACCCGTATGTTGAACTTCATCCGGTTCTCGCACCCGATTTAGATATCTTACCGCATGATGCTTCTGATGCGAAGGTGAAATCTGTCGGCAAATCATGGAGCAAGCCGGATGAAAATCTTTATGTAAAAGGCGAGATGCTTATCCAGTTAGAGAATCCAATGCGGGACCGGGTTTTACTACGCACCGAAGACGGGGTAGCGACATTCAATATCACTGAGATCGACGAACTGAACACACGGTTTGGCGTGGCAGAGATCTCGCGTGTGATCGAGGAAGATCTGCCACAGGGGAAAGAATTCGGTTTGGATCTTATTTTTCTAATGAAGGTGCCTGAGGAACTGGATCTGGAAATAGTCTCACAGGAATACCGATATGTGAGCGGTGTAAAAGAAGTGTCACCTAATTATCTACCGTTCAAGCATGAAACCGACAATATTCCACGCACTATACCCAATGACCCGTACTATGACTGGTCAGACAGCATTGTCAAAGCACCTGAATGCTGGGCAATCCCAGAATACGGGAGCAACTCGATCATCATTTCGATCCTGGATATCGAGCGTCTCTATGAAACTCACCCTGATCTCAGTGGTAATTACCTCGGTATGAAAGGCGGTATTACAGGAACTGGTGATCACGGAACAATGTGTGCGAGTGTTGCGTGCGCACGATTGAATAACAGCACTGGCATGTCTGGTCTGTGCGGCGGTTGGAATACTACCCAGGGCGTGCGCTGGACTGGCTACGTTTTTACCTCTGCGGCGGATAATATCACCGGGATCACCTGGTCAGTCAGTACTGCCAATGCTGATATCTTGAGCGAGAGTATCGGATTCGGCGGGAACCCAGCCGGTCTTGAATCATCATTCGAGTGGGCCTGGTCACAGGGCGTGATATCTTTTGCCTCCGCCGGTAATGACGCGGCAAATCCTGAGCCTGGCTGGCCCGCCTACTACGGTATTATTATAGCGGTCGGCGGCTGTGATGCAGATGGAAAACTCTGGGACTGGGGTACTGGTACTGGCTCTAATATCGGTGAGTGGGTCGATATCATTGCCCCGGGTGATGCACAGTATTGCTGTGATGCTACGAGTTATACGAATTCCTATGGGGGAACGTCATTTGCGACCCCGGCCGTAGCTGCCATTGCAGGACTCATGTGGTCGGACAATCCATCCTTGACACCCACCCAGATACGCGAGCGATTGATCAGGGCAGCTGATTACAACGAGCATAAGAGCCCGGAGTATGCAGGGCTCATGGGTGCCGGGATCAGCAATTGCTATGAATCAGTCGAGATATATAATACGAACGTATCAGTAAACGAGATCATCGATGTAGGAGCGGCACCACCGGCATATACATCGATCTGGCCAAAAGCAGTTGTCCAGAACCGGGGTACGAGCCCTGCAACATTCAATGTTGTGGCGGAAGCGAGGCAACTCGGTGTCGTTTATGCAGATACAGTACAGGTGTCTAATCTCCCGCCCAATAATGAATACAAACAAAACGCCGAGATCGTTGAATTTGAGCAGTGGAATCCATCATCTGGAGGTATTCATACATTCAGGGTATTCTCAACCATGACCGGTGATCAGAACAGGGTGAATGATACGTTACAGATCACGATCAACGTAGTCCCACCTTCATCCGGTGGTATCGATACACTCGTGTATGAAACCAGCAGTCCTGCGTGGTATTTCAGCGATGCGAATTTCCAGTGGGCAGTGCGGTGCAGTCCGGCCCAGCCGTGTTCTGTACTATCGATAAATTTCTATGGTTATGGCACAGGTAATTATCAGCTGTATACCTGGAATGACGCATCGGGTATTCCTGGAACTGTGAACACCGGTCCTCAGACCTATTACAATCCTAGCGATGGATGGAAAAACGTGGATATCACCGGGCATCCGTATTTCACCGGTGATTTCCATATCGGTTTTCAGTGTCCTGGCGGTGCTGGTGGTCCGTGGGTCATAACTGATAATGGACCTGGTTCGGGACGTAGTGCGTATTCTGCAGATGGTGGCAGTTCGTGGAATATATTTAATACCTATAACTGGTGTATTCGCGCTATCGTGCAGTATCCGCCATCAAATACGCATGATGTATCTACCCAGTCAATCGTTGTCCCGACCACACACGAGATTACGGCAATGCCGGTGATCCCAACGGCGATCATTAAGAATCTGGGGGCTAGTACTGAAACCGGTTTCAATGTGACAGTGAAGATCGATTCATCCGGAACCGAGGTGTATACCGACACGAAATCGATTTCCAAGACCATGGGCAAATACGATACTGATACGGTTGCGTTTGCCGGATGGATGCCGAACTGGGAGGGCGGTACATATAATACCCGCTGTTATACCCAGTTGGGCACAGACCAGGATTTGAGTAATGATACATTAATCCGGGATGTACTGTGTTCGAATATTGATACTTTGGCGATCGATGATGGAACCTCAAGGTGGTATTCAGGGGATTCTTTCTATGCTGGTGCGAGGTTCACGATCGAACGCCCGGCCGAAGTAACCGGTATCATGTATTATATGTGGCGGCGCAGGGGCGCCAATCCTACGCCTGATGTTGTTCCTTGTACGCTCTTTGTCTGGGATAATGCAAGCGGTGATCCAGGCACACAATTACATGATGGTGAGCATACGCCAACCGCAGCTGCCGGTGAGGAAAGTAGTGATTGGTGGACCTATAATATGTCCATAACGCCAGTGGCATTGTCACCAGGTGATTTCTGGGTCGGGATCTGGACTCCGGGTATGGTAGGATACAACAACCCGGGTACCGACTCTACATTTGAATACATATTGTTTGATAATGATAGTGAGACCTACAGGACAAAAACCTCGGATGACAAAACAACCTGGAATACGCGCACAATTGACTGTATGATCCGTCCGATCATACAGTATACGGGTTCAGTAAACAGTCATGACGTGATGTCTAAAGAGATCGATGAGCCAGGTACGATCGTGAGTACGTTGTATGACTATCCGGTCGAAGCGCAGGTTAAGAACGTCGGAGCGGGAACCGAAACATTCGATGTGTACGCGCGCATTACCGAATCCGGCGGTCCCCAGGTTTATCTGGACAACGTCAGTGTGAGTAGTTTTGCTCCAGGTGAAACAAGAAGTGTTTCGTTCGCTGACTGGCAGCCGACTAAACCCTATGACTACTATGATCTTACAGTATATACTACATTGGGATCAGACGTTGATCGGAGCAATGATACGTTAGTGCGGGATAGCATATTCTCAACACCAAATGATATTGTGTGGTATGATAATGGTGTTTCTACATATTATTGGGGAGATTCTTCATACCGGTACACGGCTGTGCGATTTTCGCATGAGGCTCCAGGGTGGCTTATCGGCGCCTGGGTTGCGATGGAAAGTGATGTTACGCCATGGCCTGAGTGCTCGATCTTTGTCTGGGATGATAATGATGGCTGGAATGATGGTGGATTACCCGATCCATCAGTTGAGTATGTGTCTGGACCGGTGACTTTTGATCCAGGCGGAACAGGTGCTTACTGGTTGTATGTGACTTTTACACCGGTGTACATGGATACAACCTCCGACTTTTTCATCTGTTTCTGGAACGCGCTACCTCCATTCATTTTACTCGATGATACCACGACAACTTATCGTTCATTCTGCGCTGATGTTCCGACGAATGACTGGCAGCCGGTTGCGAGTGATTATATGATCCAGGCGGTCATGCGCTACGATTATAACGGCGCGCCACCCAAACCTGCTTATATTTACGCACAAAAGAATGCAACAAAGGATTCGATCATAGTCTACTGGGACGCTGTTACGCTTGATACACTCGACAATCCGACGGCGATCGATTGGTATGAGATCTATTCCAATACCGATCCATCATATATACCGTCAGGGAGTGATTGGTTACAATCACCCTTTGATACATTCATGATAGAAGCCCTGCCAGGCGTTGATCGGAACTATTTAAATTATCCGACAAGTGTGTACCTGCAGGTTGGCGATAAATCCAACATGGGGTATGCGCTGTATAAGTTCTTCAACGAGAATACCGGCGCGACGAGCGACCGGAACTGGGTGAGTCTGCCCTGGCACAGTGAGTACAGTACGGTACAGGATCTAACCGATGACTTGAGTCCGAGCGGTGATCCGCTGCTTGAGATCACAAACCTGCGTGATGATCAATTGTATGAAAGCTGGGTGTACGATGATTTCTTCGGTTGGTTTGGAACCGATTTTGCGATCACGCCGGGCAAGGCATATGAGATGGTTACTTCAAATGATACAATCCTTGTGATCGTCGGTTCGAACAATCCAGACGGAACAGTTACTCTGAACGAAAATGCCAGTGCGACGAGCGATCGCAACTGGGTCTCCATTCCCTACAACGCAGTGTACTCGACCGTAAGTGATATCACTACTGAATACAGTCCAACCGGCGATCCGCTCATTGAGATTACAAATCTTCGTGATGATCAATTGTACGAAAGTTGGGTATATGATGATTTCTTCGGTTGGTTTGGAGTGGATTTCTCGGTCGTAATGGGTCGGGGATATGAGTTTGTTACGATCGTGGATACAGTTTGGGATCCAACTGAATACAGCAACCGGGCATTCACTGGTCTTACAGCAAAGAAACAAGTTTTACAAACCGATGTCGAACTGACTATCGGATATGAAAATTCTACAGATCGTAAGCCAGTATGGACGATAAAACAACAGGATTTACACAGCACAGGTGGGCTGATGCCTGATATTGTTGATGCACAAGACTACACATTATCTCTTAGTATCGAGAAGACGTGCAAAGTTTATCACGATCCAGGTATTCCACATATTGTCTTGGCTGAACTAGATGTTGTTGATTGTGAGGATATTGTATTCACGGCATATCGCCTGGCACATCCCCAGGATGTATTGACCGAAGAAATTATCGGATGCGGTGTAGTACGCAAGGACGATAAGGCAGGAATATGGTTCAACACGGGTAACTTCCTCACTCCCTGGAAAGACAAAGAAGAAGTGATTGTTATTATCGAAGCGTTCACGGCTAAGGGAGTCTTGTGGAATGCCATTGCGGTCAATCTTGATAAAGGTGTTGACATTCAACACATCGGAAGTATCGAACTGTATCCTATGCCGGCACTTGAAATCTATGACAACCGGGTATCCTGGAATAGCCTTGACTGTGATTTAGTGGTTGGATATAGTGTATACAGGAATGAACAGAGGATGAATAACGAGGTGTTGATTAAAACGACCTATTCTGGTAATACGGATCTGATGGTTAGACCGGTTATCAAGGGTGGTTTTGAAACAGTGAATGGCATACAGAGTCGTAAAGATGCTATTGTACCAATCTCGTATTCGTTTTCAATGTATCCAAATCCGGTTGTTAATCAGGCACACATCCAGTATGCACTACCAGTTGCGGCAACCGTGGATATAAACGTCTACGATGTCGCGGGGAAACTGGTCAGAACGCTGGTGTCGGAACAACAGGATCCTGGATTCTACGACATCACATGGAACAGTTTTGATGACAGAGGAAGAAATGTTGCAGCTGGTGTGTACTTTGTCCAGATGCAGACCAGTGATTATATTTCTAAGAATAAAATAATTTTGGTACGGTAATTAAATGGGGTCAGGGCATGCCCTGACCCCATATCAAGGAGGTTGAATGAAGAATATCAAGTTCATATTTATTTTAATGATACTATCATTCACGTATTCATACGGACAAGGAGCTAAAACGCTAGGACAATATGTAAGAAACTGGCCTGCAACCTATGATACCACAGGTAAATACTGGACTGTGTTCCAGAAGAAAGCACCAGAGACACATTTCCTGGGACCAACATCAGTTGGATCTGGAACAAATTATGCCGGTGCGCCAGATAATTTTATACAATGGTATGCAAACATTGGTAACTTTAATGGTGGTGTCAATGCATGGTTGCCGGGTGACACAATCATTATTATTGGATCCATGGACACAGCATATGTTAGTTCGCCCGGTACTTATGGTGGCAATGTTGATCATACTGGCTTTTATTGGCTATTTGGTAACATAGTGAACTCTTCTACACCAGAATTTTGGGCGGAATGTTCCCTTTATGTAATGCCCAAACCAGAGGTTACAAAAACGGGTCCGGGCGGTGGCGCGAATGACACCATATGGGTGAGGATCCCGAATCCTAAGGAAGTACGATATACCGGACAGGATTACTATGACGTATTAGGATACTGGATCATTGCGGATTCGACCGGGACCGGGACTCCAGATGCGTATGCTGACGCAAAAGCGATTGAGATCGATTTCATCCCGGTGAACGGTGTTTATGGTGAGACGACTGAGTTCTACATGCTTGAGAGCGACAGTTTTGCGCCCTGGGATGCGTATGACGTGTACTTTGCCTACAAGATCGTGGCGCGACCGGACACGGTTGCCGGGTATTACCGCGATGCACCCGGGTATTGTACATATTATTTTTCGCAAAATTCAGACATGATCCAGGTATATCAGAATGTTATCGGTGTTGAGGAGCAAAAAACACCCAAGCCGATTACTGAACTGCAGTACGTATTCCCAAATCCATTCAAGCACTCGGCAAAGATCGTGTATGCCTTGGCAACTTCAGCACGTGTGGAGCTAAAAGTGTACGATGTTACCGGACAACTTGTACGGACTGTAATCAATGAACCGCAGAGTGCGGGCGAACATGTGATGGAATTCGAAGGCGCGTTCCTACCGAGCGGGGTGTATTTCTACCAGTTGGAAACAAGCGATAAGAAATTCTCCGGCAGGTTGGTGAAACTGGAATAATTAGTATTCTATTATTATACAGGAGCCCAGCCGTCAGGCTGGGCTCTTGTATTTACAGGTATATATGTAGTGGCAGAGCTCGCTCTGCAAAAAGACCACAGCAGAACAGACGAACTGTCGAGCAAGCTCGACCACTACAGCCACAATACCGGGGATTTTGCATTCTTCCGTAGTGGCAGAGCTCGCTCTGCAAAAAAAACCACCGCAGAACAGGCAGGCTGTCGAGCAAGCTCGACCACTACAACCACAATACCGGGGATTTGCATTCTTCCGTAGTGGCAGAGTTCGCTCTGCACAAAAACCATCGCAGAATAGGCAGACTGTCGAGTAAACTCGACTGCAACGAAATGTGAAATTACGATATTCTTCTGGATTGACAGCCCTGATTATTTCAGTATTATTCTATAGGATTATAGAGGAGAATACATGCTGAGCAAAGAACGCGCTAATGAAGTAAACAAGCTACTCGCATCCGTGAGCCAGTTAGAAGCTCAGGGTAAGGTTAAACAGGCAATCAAGGAACTCCAGAAAGCAGTCAAGGCAAAAATGGCGGACGGCAACGTGTATAACCGCCTTGGTGATCTCTATATAAAAGCAAATGAAGTAGAGGATGCTATTATTGTTTTTAGACAGGGCGTTGAATCATTCAAGAAGGACACCTTTTTTAGAAATGCCCTCGCGTTATGTAAAAAGATTTTAAGACACGATCCAGCAAACATTGATATTTACGCAGATATCGGGGGAATATTGCTTGATCTGGACGAGAAAAGCGATGCTATTATCTACTATTTTTCCTATATCGACAAGCAGTTAGAGAAGAACAATGAGAAAGAAGTGCTCAAGACTGTAGATGCGATAAGAAAGATCGGTATTATGGACGGCAAGGTGATCAAGAAGATAAACGAGACCTATAAAACATTAAAACGCGAGGATCTGCTCAAGGATTTTGCCAGGGAGATAATGACCGATGACGTCCGGGATGACATCGTGCTCGAGGAGATTAAAGAAGAAAAAGCTACTGTTTCATCCAAGCCTAAGCCCAGCAAACACACCCCTGCAAAAGAATCTGAAGACGTTTTTCCACACCATCAGATCGTGGATCTGGAGAAGGAAGTAAAGGAGATAAGGACAGAATCAGCAAAGCTTGATGATGTGGTTAATCGCGTCGATTCGGCGATATCGCAATTACGAAAAGCCATGCGTTTGGATGAGGTGATTGTTGCTCTGGAAAGTTCGATAAGCGCGCTTTCAGCTGAGCAGAAACAATCGATCGCATTGTTCCAGAAGTCGTTACATCAAAATCTTGATGCCCTGCAGGAATCAGTCAAACAGATGCATAAATGTTCAGAGCGTAACCTGGAGGAATTACGACCTCCGATCGTAAAATTAGGCGATGCTCTTTCCAGTTTAAACCGGAATCAATCGACGTTCGTCGAGCAGGTTGATAGTAATTTCAAAGAGATGAGCAAAACATTCAGTGAAACAACTAAAAAGGCAGTTGATGAAGTAAAGCACGTTCTGATTGAATATCAGGGAGCGACTACAGATATGTGTGACAAGATCGATCAGACCAAGGAATGTAATCTTTCGCTCCTGAAATTCAGTGAAGAATTGAATGAAACCGTAAACAAAATGAATGATTCTGTGACCAAGTATCTGATCGCCCAGGAAGTGAAGGAAAGAAAGCAAAGCAAACTCACCCTGATCATCATGATCATGCTGGGGATCATCACTGGATTGTTCGTCCTTTCATTAATAATCAAGTAGGAAAAACCAAAAACAGCGAGCAATGTTGAGTATATGTCGAGCAAGCTCGACCACTACAGAAATGCAACGCACGCCCTGTTAACCAAACAACCACCAGAACGTTCTTCCGTAGTGGCAGAGCTCGCTCTGCAGCAAAAGCAGCGCAAAATAGACAAACTGTCGAGCAAGCTCGACCACTACAGAAATGCAACGCACGCCCTGTTAACCAAACAACCACCAGAACGCTCTTCCGTAGTGGCAGAGCTCGCTCTGCAGCAAAAGCAGCGCAGAATAAATAAACTGTCGAGCAAGCTCGACCACTACCGAATATATGATTAAGAGGTAGCTTAGCGTGTAGCGAGGTAGCGTTTTATGTATGCAGTCTTTACAACTTTGCGGCTTTTTCCTTTGCCTGATGGCTCAGGTATGCGTATATGAAATCGTCCAATTCTCCATTCATAATAAGGTCGATCTGGGCGGTTTCATGGCTGGTACGGTGATCTTTGACCAGTTTATATGGATGAAAAACATAGGAACGTATTTGATGCCCCCATGCGATATCGGTTTTTTGGGCTTCAAGCTTATCCATCTTTTCGTCTTCTTTTTGCTTGTAATGATCATACAATCGTGAACGGAGGATCTTCATAGCATTGGTACGGTTATGGAATTGCGACCGTTCATTCTGGCACTGGACCGTAATACCGGTTGGGATGTGTACTATACGGACTGCGCTCGACACTTTGTTTACATTCTGACCGCCATGTCCACCGGCGCGATAGGTATCGACACGGAGATCATCCTCGTTGATCTGGAACTGAACATCCTCCACTTCTGGATAGGCGAATACCGAGGCAAATGATGTATGACGGCGGGCATTTGTGTCAAAGGGCGAGATTCTCACGAGGCGGTGGATACCGACCTCTGCCTTAAGCAAACCATAGGCATATTCTCCTTTGACCTCGATCGTTGCATCCTTGATACCGGCAACTTCTCCGGGCAGGAGATTAAGGATCTCGTGTTCGAACGAGTGTGATTGGATCCATCGTAAATACATACGAAAGAGCATTTCCGCCCAGTCGCAGGATTCAGTCCCTCCGGCACCAGGGTGGATTGTAAGAATGCAATTCTTCGAGTCATCAAGGTCGCCCAAAATAAGCTTTAAATCGAGATCTTTTATCTTTCTGTAGATCTTTTTATATTCACTGGTTGCTTCCTGTCGCAGGGATTCGTCCAATTCAGGCATCGTCATCAAGCCATGGAGCAGTTCAATATCATCATTGATCTGGTTCAGTTCTTTTAACCAGAATTCATGTTGGCTGAGTTCAGCCATGATTTTTTGTGCATTTTTTTGATCGTCCCAGAATCCCGGTGAGGTGGTTTTTTTGTGAAGATTGTCGATCTTCTTCTTGAGTTTATCTACGTCAAAGATGCTCCTTAAGATCGCTAAACTGCTCCTGCAGTTTCTTGATATCGTCCAGGGATATTTGTTGTTCCTGTATATCGCTCATGGTTTAATCAGTCTTCTTTTTTTTGGGTTTCGTTATTTTCTTCTTTTTATACTTCCTGATGAATTTTTCGACCCGACCTGCTGAGTCCACGATCTTTTGTTTACCGGTAAAGAAAGGGTGGCACTGTGAACACAGATCAACCGATATTTTTTCTACGGTTGAACGGGTTTCGATCTTATTCCCGCATGCACATGATATCATACACGGCATGTATTTTGGATGGATCTTCTTTTTCATGCAATCTCCCTTAATAATCTGTACTCATTGATTCTAAGAACTCTTTGTTTGTCTGCGTTCGGTTCATTTTGTCCGTAAGGAACTCCATCTGTTCGATAACGTTCATTTCAGAGAGCAGTTTGCGCAGTATCCAGAGCCGGTTCAGTTCATGATCTTCAAGTATCAGTTCTTCTTTTCTCGTCCCTGATTTGTATAGATCAAGGGCAGGAAATACTCGACGATCCGACAGACGGCGATCAAGGATCAGTTCCATATTGCCAGTACCCTTGAACTCCTCAAAGATCACTTCATCCATTCGCGACCCAGTATCTATAAGAGCTGTTGCAATTATCGTCAGACTCCCGCCCTCCTCGATCTTACGGGCAGAACCGAAAAACTTCTTTGGTTTTTGGAGTGCAGTGGAATCCAGTCCTCCAGATAATGTTTTTCCGGAATGAGGAACGATCGAATTATGAGCACGGGCAAGACGGGTGAGACTATCGAGAAGGATTACAACATCTTTTTTGGTTTCAACCATGCGTTTCGCGCGTTCGAGGATGATCTGACCAACTTCAGTATGGCGATCAGGTGTTTCATCGAAAGTTGAAGATATCACCTCCGCGTCAACCGATCGTTCAAAGTCAGTAACTTCTTCTGGACGTTCATCAATAAGCAGCACAATTAGACTGATCTCCGGATGATTTTTGGTTATCGAGTTTGCGATCTTCTGCAGAAGTATTGTTTTACCGGCGCGTGGCGGTGATACAATGAGTCCACGCTGTCCTTTGCCGATAGGCGTGAATAGGTCGACAGTCCTCATGGATAGATCTTTTTGTCCCTCGATCTCAAGGTGGATACGCTCAATGGGGTAGAGTGGGGTCAGATTATCAAAAAGAACTCTTTCTTTAAATTCGGCAAGGGGGATTCCGTTGACATGATCGATCTTGATCATAGCAAAGTAGCGTTCACCTTCACGCGGGGGTCGGGCAAGACCCATGATATGATCTCCGACCTTTAAATTGAATTTTCGGATCTGAGAGATCGACAGATAGATATCATCCTGGCTTTGAAGGTAATTATAGTTCGGAGAACGTAAGAACCCATATCCATCAGAGTGTATCTGAAGCACTCCCTCCACAGGTACCAGTTCCGAGCGCTGAGATTCGGCTTCAATGATCGCATGGATAAGGTCCTGTTTCTTCAAATCGGTAAAATTGGCAAGACCGAGTTGCTTGGCGATATCGTGGAGTTCGGTTACTTTTTTCTTTCTAAGATCCAGTAATTCCATTATACACCTTCCATTCTAACACATAAACCTCCTTGGTTCATCTATGCTCTTTCGCAAGCGTATAAAGCGACATGCTCATGGTCGCGGATTCACGAAATGCAGGATTTTGGTACAAATGGTATTGATCAGGAATCTCATAGGGCAATTTCGGTATTGATTTATCCTACATTCCTTGTTTTACGGTATACATAGTATATCTGTCTCCCGGTCATCCAATAATATATCTTACATCTTCAGCATCATCAGGGATCGAATAGAGATGTGCAATTATAATAACAATAATGATCTTGTCAATAGGTAATTTCGTATCATATTGCGACCATACGATCGATCGCATCGAGCGCCTTAATTCGTATCTCCTCATCTATTGAAATTCGATGCTCGTTATCCTCCAGGGACCACAATACCTTTTCCAGCGTGGTCAGTTTCATGTTAGGGCAGATAGCATGTGCATCCCCGGGGATGAATGTCTTGCCAGGATTCTCTTTTCCAAGACGATATAACATGCCTACTTCGGTACAGATAATAAACTCTTTTGTATTGCTCTGCTGAGCATGACGGATCATTTGAGAGGTTGAACAGATGGCATCCGCAAGTTCCTGGATTTCGACGCGGCACTCAGGGTGCACGAGGACCTCGGCAGCAGGATGCCGATGTTTTATCTCGAGCAGTCGTTCCCTGGTGAAGACCATGTGAGTGGGGCAATAACCGTTCCATAAATAAAAGGTTTTTTCTGGTATTTGTCGGTGTATATATGCGCCAAGATATTTATCCGGGGTGAAGATGATCTCTGATTGCGGAAGTGATTTGACCACTTTCACACCATTGGCAGAGGTGCAACAGATATCCGAGAGTGCTTTTACCGGAGCAGTTGAGTTGATGTAGGTTACAACCGCAGCCCCCGGGTGTTCTTCTTTTTCTGCTTGAAGTTTGTCGGGTGTGATCATATCAGCCATAGGACAACCCGCATGAAGATCTGGCATAAGCACGGTTTTTTCTGGATTGAGTATCTTTGCCGTTTCAGCCATGAAATGAACACCGCAGAATACTATTACATCTTGTGTGGTCGTGCTTGAGATGCGGGCAAGTTCGAGTGAGTCGCCCACATAGTCAGCAATATCCTGAACCTCTGGGAGTTGATAGTTATGGACCAGGATCACAGCATTCCGATTCTGTTTCAGTTTTTCTATTTTTTGTTGAATATTTGGACTCATTAAGAGTGATTTATCAGTCTGCTACCGTCTTTGTGGTCAGGATGTAGCCGATCGGGTTCACCGGGATTTGTGACACATGAACCTCATAGTGCAGATGGGGACCTGTGCTTTTTCCGGTATTACCCACATATGCGATCACTTCACCTCGTTTAATATTGTTGCCTACCTGTGCTTTTATACGCTGGCAGTGTGCATAAAGGGTAGCATAGCCGTATCCATGGTTGATCTCGATCGTCAATCCGAATCCGTGGCGCTCACCCACGAATGAAACCGTGCCATCAGCCGGAGCTATGATCGGTGTTCCAGAGGGCGCGGCGATATCCAGTCCCTCGTGCATCTTTACTCTTCCGGTAAAAGGATCCAGCCGGTAGCCAAAACCGCTCATAAACCATCCATGTACTGGAATGATCGAAGGTGTTCTGGTTCTGAGATACCGCTTTTCCTCTAAGTGCGCGATGAGTTCGTTGAAACTCTTGTTTTGCAGACGGGATCGTGCGAGTAAGTTATCGAGTGCGGTTGAAAGACTTGCAAGATTATTCTGCACTTCATGGGGCAGGTCGATTTCATCATAGAAATTGGTGACCTCACCGCCAACTCCCATATAACGAAGATCATCATCGATCGGTTCTAAGGATACATATGCACGAAGCTGTTTATCATACATCTGAAGACTGTCGATAAATATCGTTAACTCCTGGAATTCCTGTTCCATACGTTCGATCTCTTCCCGGACGATCTTATTCTCAGTATGTAGCTGGGTAAGTCTTTGTTGATCGACTCTATGCGAGGCGAATACGGTGATATTATAGACAAAAAGTGTGAGCAGCAGCAGGATGAATATTCCGGCGGCGATCAGGAGTCCTGACCTTATGTGTAGGTTGACCCGTTTGTTTTCTTTTGTTGATATGAAAATAATGTCCAATGCATGGCTCCAATTACATTATACAAGGGATTAAAAAATTGTCAAGGAAAATTTTTTAAATTGGATCTTAAGGAAGTGGAATTTTAATATTATGTTTTTTCGCAAAATCGACTGCGTCCTTGTATCCTGCATCTGCATGCCGTGCAATGCCGATACCTGGATCGTTTGTCAGGACCCGTTCAATGCGTGTATCCATGTCTTTGGTGCCATCGCACACCAGGACCTGACCTGCATGGATGGACAAACCAATACCCACGCCACCACCGTGGTGGACCGATACCCACGAAGCACCAGAAGCAGTGTTTAACAAACCATTGAGAATAGGCCAGTCAGCGATCGCATCTGAACCATCGACCATATTTTCTGTTTCCCGGTATGGACTTGCAACTGAACCCGTGTCGAGATGATCACGTCCGATTACGACGGGTGCTTCGATCGTATTATTACGGACCATCTTATTTATCTCGAGACCAAGTTTATCCCGCTCTCCGTATCCGAGCCAAAGGATCCGTGACGGTAGCCCCTGGAACGGGATCTTTTTTTGAGCAAGTTCAATCCAGCGCCGGATAGATTCGTTATCACCGAACATGTCGAGCACTTTCTTGTCGGTTGTATAGATATCCTGTTTGTTACCGGATAACGCTGCCCAGCGGAATGGCCCACGTCCCTGACAAAAAAGCGGGCGTATATACTCAGGGACAAAACCTGGAATTGAAAAGGGATTTTCTACACCAGCCCGCTCTGCCTGACCGCGGATATTATTACCATAATCGAACGCGATCGCACCGTGCTTCTGCATTGCGAGCATTGCTTCCATCTGCCGTGCGATCGATTCCATAGACCGCTTTCGATACTCATCGGGTTTGCGTGCACGCAGATCCAGCGCTTGATTAATGGACATGCCACCGGGCACATATCCATTGAGTTCATCATGAGCAGAGGTTTGATCAGTCAGGACATCCGGGGTGATCCCCCGCTTGATTAGTTCCGGTTCTATATCCGCAGTATTGCCAACCAATCCTACAGAAAGGGGTTTTTTGTTCTTTACCGCATCCATAACGAGTTTTAGTGCTTCATCAAGATCCGCGACCATGATGTCACAGAAACCCTGGTTTATTCTCTTTTCGATACGTTTTGGATCGATTTCAATATCAAGGATCACTCCTTCATTCATCGTAACACTCAAAGGCTGGGCACCACTCATACCGCCCATTCCTCCGGTGAGCACCCATTTTCCTTTAAGTGAACCGCCAAAATGCTTACGAGCGCAGGCTGCAAATGTTTCGTAGGTTCCCTGGATGATCCCCTGGGTACCGATATAGATCCATGATCCCGCCGTCATCTGACCGTACATGATCAAACCCAGTGCTTCGAGTTTCCGGAAGTGATCCCAGGTTGCCCAGGCAGGTACGAGCAAGGAATTGGCGATAAGTACCCGGGGTGCATGAGTGTGTGTTTTAAATACACCTACAGGTTTTCCTGATTGTACGAGGAGGGTTTCATCGTTCTCCAATATCTTTAATGATTGAACGATCGAATGAAAACATTCCCAGTTGCGGGCAGCTTTGCCGCTGCCTCCATATACGATCAATTCCTCGGGATTTTCGGCAACTTCCGGATCCAGATTATTGTGAAGCATTCTGAGTGCGGCTTCCTGCTGCCAGCTCTTACAGGAGATTTCAATGCCGCGAGGTGCTGAAATTGGTGTATATGAAAATCGTTTTATGGTTTTTGTTTTCTTCACATAACCTCCTTGCCTGTAGATCTTATTGTAGAGCAACATAACATCAATGTCAAGAATCTATCGATAAGGCATTACGGATCGCGCAACGCGAATTGCGGAATGATAAACAAAAGCACATGCGGTTCTCACTCGGTTGACTTAGCGCGGATAATTGATATAATCTACGATATGAAAAACGTGTTAGTGGCGGGAATACTACTCTTTCTGGCTTGTGGCGTTCCCCCGATGGAGAAGGCTCACCTGATCCTGCGCAACGGGGTCAACGATGAATCAGCGATCATTCGCATCAATGCGGCCAAGGGGTATGCTCTGATAAAAGAATCCGAGGGTGTTAAGATCTTATACGAAGAACTGAAAAAAGACGACAAGAACGGTATTGTCGCAGCATTATCAGCACTTTATGATCTAGGAGAAACCCGTTTTTCCCCTGTTATTGGACATCTTGCTGTTCATTCCGACCCTTTGATCAGGGCTGAAGCCTACGTCGTCCTATCAAGGATGAATGCACCCGAATGCCATGATATTTTAATCAAGGGGATCAATGACAAGGTGGCTAAAATACGCAAATATTCATATATTGGTTTAGAACATTTTGAAAATGCAAAAGCACTACGGAATGGATTGCAGGATAGTGATCCCCTTGTGAAAATCGCTGCCGCAAGGGCTCTCGGCAAGCTTGGTGACGAGAGAGCCTCGAATGTTATCCGCGGTATCATGCAGACCATTAATACCGAGATATGGCAGGATGGTATTCTTGCACTTGCTGATATTGATGATACATCTGCCATATCTTTTATCAGGGAGCAACTTGTTGATACACCATGGGAAATACGTCTTGCCGCTGCCGAAGCCCTGATAGAAATGGGCCAGAGCAATGTAATTGAAGTGCTGAAACAGGCTGGATTATCAAGCAATCCATTTGTCCGTGTTGCTGTGGTTGCGATCTTGAAGAGACATAAAATATCAGAAGCAAAAGGGATCCTGCTAACAGCTGCGGAAGATGATTATATAAACGTGTCGATTGTTGCGATCGAAGCACTCTCATTACACTGGCCAAAAGAGAATACCGAGCTGTACATTGAAATGCTGGATGCGCCGAATCCTCTGGTTAAGATCGCAGCCGCTACCGCGTATCTGAGGAGTCAATAATGGGACTGAGGTTATATAACACGTTGACGAGAACCCTCGAGGAATTTATTCCAATACGTGAGGTCGTGGGGATCTATTCATGTGGCTTGACGGTTCAGAGTTTGCCTCATATCGGTCATATCCGGGCGGCGATCACGCGGGATGTCCTTGCGCGATGGCTAGGGCATCTGGAATATAAGACAAAAACCATCGAAAACTTCACAGATATCGATGACAAGATCATTGAAAAACAGAAAGAACATAATATCGACTGGCGGATCATTGCGGAAAGTAATATCAAAGCATATCTTTCAGCCTGTGCTGCCCTCAATATACAAGCGACGACCGTATATCCACGCGCTTCTCAGCATATCGAGGAGATCATCAAACTGGTGAAGCAATTGGTTGATAAGGGCTATGCATATGAGAAAAGCGGGGATGTATATTTTAAAGTCCGAAGTTATCCTGATTATGGAAAATTATCAAAAAAGAGCATTGATGATCTCATATCCGGTGCACGGGTCGAGCCGACCGAGCAAAAGGCAGATCCCCTTGATTTCGCATTATGGAAGGCAACCAAGCAGGAGGAACCATATTGGTTCAGTCCATGGGGGAAGGGTCGTCCTGGATGGCATATTGAATGTTCTGCCATGTCGATGCACCACCTGGGTGATACCTTTGATATTCATACCGGGGGAGAGGATCTGATCTTTCCCCACCATGAAAATGAGATCGCTCAGTCTTGTGCTGCAACCGGAAAGACTTTTGCACGTTACTGGCTCCACAATGGATGGGTTACGCTTAAAGGTGAAAAAATGTCGAAATCAACAGGACATTTCTTCCTGATCGATGATCTGCTACGCGAGTATAATCCGAATGTTATCCGCATGTATTTGCTCAAGACCCATTACCGTAACCAGATAGAATTTTCACGGGAACGCCTGGATGAAGCACGGGCTGCTTATCTGAGGATCGTGACTTTCTTATCAGGATTCAAGACACTCCCTTCGATCGATAAACCTGTATTGATCGATAAGTTCACCGAAGCCATGAATGACGATCTCAATGCTCCCCGGGCACTCGGTATTATGTTCGACCTGGTGAACAAAGGCTATGAAACCGATGATCCAGAGATCGCAGCAAGTATCGATCACTACATGGGCATTCTTGGATTCAGGAAAGAGACACCAGAGGCCCCGTTCAGTGATGTCATTGGTGTGATCCGTGATGTAAATGATCGACTCAACAAGGAAAATAAGGCAAGTTTGGTGCAAGCCGTTTGGAGCGAGTATTTACAGCACCTCCATTCTTTCAAGAACCTGGAGGATGTATTTCCCGCTTTCGTAAACTTGCTCCTTGATATACGAAATAGACTGCGAAAAGAAAAGAATTATGAGTTGGCAGATTTCATCCGTGATGAGTTAGGAGCTCATGGTATACAAATACATGACAAAAGCATTGACGCAAGTATTTACAGGGTAGAGAGATTATGATACAAGCAACGCAGATCCGACGGGGTATGGTGATTAAAATGAACGGAGTGCCGCATGCAGTTCTGACCGTTACTCATACTACACCCGGGAACAAACGCGGTATTATCCAGTGTAACCTGCGCAACCTGCGGAGCGGGAATTCAACCGAGGAGAGGTTCCGTTCAAATGATAAGATCGAGGAAGCCGCGATCGAACCGGTGGATATGGAATATATTTACTACGCTGATGACCAGTACTATTTCATGAATCTTGAAACCTATGAACAGATCCCATTGAACGGTGATCTTGTAGGAGATGCTGCAAAGTTCCTGCAGCCTAATATCAAGGTTGCGGTGGAGTTCTATGAGGGAGAACCTTTTGGAATTATTCTCCCGAAATACGTAACGCTCAGAGTACTGGAAACACAGGTGTATGTCAAGGATGCAACTGCTCAGGCGCAGTCAAAGCCGGCTAAACTCGAGGGCGGGCATATGTGTCAGGTTCCACCGTTCGTCCAGGTTGGTGATATGATCAAAGTCCATACGGAGACAGGTGAATATGTGGAAAGAGTATGATGATTACAGAAGGCAAAAATGGCAATGTTATTTTAATGGCATGAGATGGCAAAGAGAAGGCGACAAGAAGGCTTAATAGGGCGGTGAGAAGGCTTGAACTGAGTATGGAATGTAGTATTGAGGATTTCGATATTGTCTGAGATTTGGTGTTTCGAATTTAGATAAGATTTAGTATTAGAAAACAGCGTATTTAGCGCAGTGTTAAGGAGGATGTATGGTTGATGATATGCAAGAAGAGATCAAGAAGGTTGCAGAGCATATTCCCGGATGCAGTTACGTGAGTCTTGTGGGCTATGACGGTATTACAGTTGCCCAGCACATGATCGATGCTACAGTCGACGTAGGCCTCTGTGATGCAGAACTTTCATCGATTATGCTGGCATCGAGAGAGGTTAGAAATAGTTTGAATCTCGGGGCTGAGAAAGAACTGATATGGCTCACAGAAAATTCATTTTTCATCGTGCATACGGTAGGGGAAGAATATTTCATGTATGCATGTTTAAAAACCAAAGGCTCCAACCCGGGCGTAGCACGGATCGAGCTGAACAAAGCAAAGATCGCAATCAAAAAAATAATCTATCCGGAGGGATAGCACACCGGATCCACTTTTTTTGTAGATATAGTTGTAGATAAGATGGAGGGTAGCGATAAAACGTGTAGCAGTAGTACTTCTCTGTGCCTTGATCTTAGGCATTCTACTTCAATATTACACCCGTATTTCTCCGATCATATGTGCGTTATGTTGTGGTATTTTATGTATACTGGCGTTATTGTGGTCTAAATTTCTTTATGCATCGATAATTTTTTTGATCGCCGGTATTACCTGGTTCCACACACCCGCCTGCGTGAAAACCGAAACAAGGAAGGCGGTTTATTCTGGCACGATCATCAGCGAGGAACGGTTTGGCTCTTACCATCGTTTACGTATGCAACTTCAGGAGATCGAGATCGATGGTAACTGCTACCCTGCAGACCTGTCAGTCCGGGTGTATGCACCTCATACGGGTGTTTATCTTGGTGCGAAAGTTGATATACGTGGATACCTCCGTTCTCCACGTACTCGTGTTGATTATCCGACGATTTCCGGCTCGATACATCGGATACATGATCCGAAAAGCTGGCCATGGATGCTCGTGCGTGGTTTGCGTATCCATATCAAAAGGGTATTTGAGGTACTCTTCATGGGTGAACACAATGCTCTGGCAACTGGTCTGGTGATCGGTGGGAGCGGGCACCTGACGCCATCCCTGAAACTTGTTTTCACGCGAGCGGGTATACTGCATATTCTTGCGGTATCGGGATTACATATAGGATTTGTATGTTTGTTTGGTTATGCAGTGTTTTCTGTTACTTTTTTACCCCGTGGGGTGAAATTCATTGGAGTGATGTGTCTTGTTCTATGTTATGTTTTTCTAACGAGCTTTCGACCGAGTGTCTGCCGAGCGGCATTCATGGCCGCACTTTTCGGTGTCGCATTGTTATTGCAGCGGAATGTCAGTCGCTTACACATAATCAATCTTGCCACAATTCTGCTTATGGTCTATGATCCATTACTTCTGTTTTCATTGAGCGCACAACTTTCGTTTGCTGCAGTATATGGTATCGTATATTTATATCCGAAAATGCAGCGATCGGTAATAAGGTACATCAGGTGGAAGCCAGCACAGCTTCTTTCTGCATTGTTGATCGTATCCTGTTCTGCCCAGCTGTTTGTTGCACCCCTGGTGATACATTATTTCAAAAAGATTTCTTTGATCGCACCGGTATCGAATCTATTCATAATACCGCTCATTACCTGTATCGTATTCATGCTGTACATAATACTTTTCCTTCATGCGGTATGGCCTGGCGGTGCTTTACTGTTCGGATCGCTTGTAGAGCCGTTGTTTGATTTATTGTGTACTTGCGCCCGGCATGCTGCAGCTCTGCCGCTCTCGACGATCAATGTATCAGTACCGGTATCTATTCTTATCTGTTCATGGGGTTTGTTCATCCCCAGGCTGAGGAAATATGCTTTGCTGCTTATTGCATGTTTGTTATGCTTTAGCGGTATGGCAGGATTATCCAAGCATACTGTCATCAAGCAATTCAGGAGCACAATTGTTATAGAGTGCCCGGATCGTAGAACGATTTGTTACTCTCCCGGTAAAGTGTCCCGCGGTGAGTTAGCACTCATTATGAAAGAGCATGATCGACCTTATGTTGATATTGCTATTGCATCATCTAAAGAGCCAGGAGTCGCAGGGAAGTGGATACGAATTCCAGATCGTTTTACGATGCTTGATATTCAATACGGTGATATTGATGTTCATGTCGATTCGATGCTTTATCTGCGCTATGGAGAGCAAGAGTTCCGGTGGAATGGTGCAGATATTATTACTGCAACAGAGCAGGATATTGTCTATACAATAAGCAACGGGAAACAGAGCATGTCCCACAAAGGAAGCGTATCGGGAACGATCTTTGATGATCTGATTACCGACCTATGGATGATGGGTGCTCAATGTCTGCTGTTATAAAACAATGGAATTAATGGTCTGTGATATGTATTTAACTTAGACTACCCACGATTTTTTCCACTTCACTGAGGATTTCGCATGATTTAACGAGTTGTTTCATCGTTGTATGGTCATTATACAAAGGACGATCCTCGTCCAGATGGGCAACATGCTTGCGGATCACCTTGTGCGCCGCGGTAACTCCTTTGCCAGGCGAGAAATCCCGGTAATCGAGCGCCTGGGCAGCGCCCATGAATTCGATGCCGAGTACCCCAAAGGCATTATCGAGTATCTGTTGAGTTTTCAAGGCAGTATTCATGCCCATGGACACGAAATCTTCCTGATCCGCGGCAGCAGGGATCGACATCATGGAAGCGGGCATGGAAAGTATACGCTGTTCCACGATCAGTGTATCGGCAGTGTACTGGCTGAGCATCATACCGGACATCATACCCGCACCCTTGGTAAGGAATGCAGGAAGACCGATATTGAGAGCGGGATTGACCAGTCGGTTAAAACGGCGTTCTGATAGTACGCTGACCATTGTTACAGCCGCTCCCACCATGTCCATTGGGAGTGATACCGGTGAACCCTGGAAATTCGCACCTGTAAGCGTGAGTTCGTGCTCGGGCAGGAAGATAGGATTATCACCGACTCCATTCAGCTCCACTTCCACCTGTTTCCGGGCGTATGCGACTGCATCATGAGCAGCGCCGATGACTTGTGGCGATGATCTCATGGAATAGGCATCCTGAATACGTTTTTTATGACCGCCCTTGAGTAGATCGCTGCCCTCAATACATTTCATGATCGCCTGGGCTGACCGTACCGCGCCTGAAAAACCACGTGCCTGGTGAAGACGGACATCATATGGTTTCATATTAGCATATAAAGCCTCGAGCGTCATAGCGCAAGCGATCTCAGCCTGTTTGAGCCACTTATTTATATCATACAGGGCAAGCGCGCTGATCGATGTGAGGAGGTTGGAACCGTTGATCGTAGCAAGACCATCGCGCGCCTGCAATCCCGGGATCGGAATGCCAGCACGTTTTAACGCAACATTGCCCGGGAGTCTTTCATTCTTGTACCATGCCTCACCTTCACCGAGCAAGAGGAGAGCGATCTGGGACATCGGGGCAAGGTCACCTGAGGCACCGACCGATCCTTTCGCACACACTACCGGGGTTACGTTTTTATTAAGCATTTCAATCAGGGTCTGCGTGATCTCCGGACGACAGCCGGAATTTCCTTTTGCATGGACATTGATCCTGCTGGCCATAGCGCCACGGATGTGTTCGATGGGGGCAGAGTCTCCGATACCTGCGGCATGATTATAAATGAGCCATCGCTGGAACTGTTTTACCTGTTCGTCGGTCAGCATTACCTCGGAGAATTCACCAATACCCGTGTTCACACCGTACATGATCTCACGCGCTTTGATCTTTTTTTCGAGCATCGCGCGACAGGTCTTGATCCGTTCCAATGCGCCGGGGTGAAGCTCAACTTTTTCTCCATCACGCGCGATCGCCGCGAGTTTTTCGATCGTCAGGGTGTTGCCATCAAGGGTTATCGACACGGAGACCTCTCCTTGCTGCTGAGTTATTGAGCATAGTAGTCATGAATTAATCAATAGTACCGAACAAATGAGAAAAGTCAATGGCTAAAAACAATCTCGAATTGCGAAACAATGTGCGGAATGACAAAGAATAGGCATACCAGGATACCTGAATATCAGCAAGATGAACATCAGAGTATCAGAATATCAGAAATAAATTATAATCTCCCTATCTTCCCCCTTTATTGAAGGGGGATCGAGGGGGATTTGTCTGATGTCCTGATCCGCTCCTGTTACTTATCGTTTGGAATACGGGCTTTCAACGTTATGTACTATATTGATTTTGCATGATTTTGAAGTATACTCAGGTGTCCATGAAAAGCGTATCAAAGAATTTTATATCGTTATTTTTAAGTGATTCGCTGAGCCGTGTATTTGGATTCATCGCGACAGTATATATTGCCCGCATCCTGACTGTGGATGGTTTCGGACTGATCCACTACGGTCTTGCCTTTTTAACCTATGCCATGCTTCTAACCAATCCGGGGGTGACCACGATCGGGGCGCGCGAGATCGCGCGCGACCGCAATAATACCCGCATCGTATTCGAGATCCTCGGATTGCGAATCACGCTGAGCGCGGTCGTGCTCCTGCTCTGCGGCGCAGGATTATTATTCATCCCGGGCGATCCTTCAACCAAAGCGATCGTTCTGATCTACTTTATCACATTGATCCCATTTTCGTTCCTGCTCGAGTTCGTGTTCCAGGGACGCGAGGAAATGGAATACATAGGAGTGTCGCGCATTCTGCAGTCTGCCACGTATGTTGTGTTTTTGCTCGTCCTGGTGCGCGGACTTGAGAATCTTACGTTTGTTCCGGTGTCCTATTTGATCGCATACGGGATAGCGACCGCGTTTCTCCTTTTTGCATTTTTCCGGAGATACCGCAGCTTCCGTGTTCGTTTCTCAGTACGGTTCTGGAGGGAACTCCTTATCGTATCGACACCGGTTGGATTAGCGACGATCTTTAACCAGGCGGCGTTAACATTGCCGCCGATCATTCTCGGGATCTTTTTTGCGAAAGAGGCGGTCGGTGTGTACAGTGCTGCGTATAAGATAATCATCATGTTGCTGATCATTGAGCGGGTATTCCACTATGTTTCTTTCCCGGTATTGTCAAAGCAATTTACCTCGGCGCCGAAGAAACTGAGTAGTACATTCTCCTTATTGTCGCGCATTATTCTGGCGATCACTATCCCGGGTACGATCGGTGGAATCATTATTGCGGGTCGTCTTATTGCGCTCGTTTACGGCACTGGTTATCAAAGCGCGGTGCTGGTGTTGCAGATCCTCATGGTGTATTTCATGGTTACGCCACTGAATTCGATTCTCGGGTATGGTTTGGTTGCGGTCGATAGACAGCGGCGTTTCCTCTTTGTGATCGCGATCACCGCATTTTTAAATGTATTGTTGATCCTCGCGCTCGGTATCAAATTCAGTGCTCCTGGTGCGGCAATTGCCCTGGTCGTGAGTGAATGTGTTGGCCTTCTTATCATGAATCGCGAATTGAAAAAGATTGTATCATTCACCAGTTTTACGTACGGGTTGAAACCCCTGATTGCGGCTGTGGCCATGGGTATCGGGATGTTCGTCCTGCGCATCTTCCCTTTGTGGATCGTCATACCTTCAGGATTAGTTATTTACTGCACCATGGCTCTTGTGCTCCAGATTTTCACGCTTGAAGAATTGAGGAACTTGAGAAAAACATTCATTACCTGATTTTATTGACTCATACTGCAAAATCGCTATAATATATCGAGTTTTATGTAGAAAATATGGACAATTAGTTCGTGTTGTATCAAACATATGGACGCAAAATATCCTGATAATAAGGAGGTATGATGAAGGATTATAAGAATTTGATAAATGGTAAATTAATTGATTCAAAATCCGGGCGTACTTTCGAGAACCGAAATCCTGCAAACTGGGATGAGGTTGTTGGAGTGTTCCCCAAGTCGAATGCTGAGGATCTGAACCTTGCGATCGAAGCGGCTAAGAAGGCTTATCCGAAATGGCGCGCGATCCCCTGGCCTAAACGCTCCGAGATCATGCGAAAAGTCGCAGAATTAATGGTGGCCAACAAAGAAGAATTATCAAAGTTGATGACGCGTGAAATGGGAAAGGTGATCAAAGAAACGCGCGGTGATACCCAGGAAGGTATTGATACCGCCTTATACGCATCGATCGAAGGAAGGAAATACTTTGGCTATACACTGCCATCTGAATTACCGGAAAAGTCATGCTGGACACGCCGTGATCCTCTGGGAGTGTGGGGTTTGATCACACCATGGAATTTCCCGATCGCGATCCCTACCTGGAAAGCCTTTCCCTGTCTCTTAACCGGTAACACTGCGGTCATAAAACCGGCGACGTATACACCCGCATGCGTCGGGGAACTCGGTGTGATCCTGCGGGAAGCCGGAGTTCCTGATGGTGTTTTCAACGTGGTGTACGGCGGGGGTAGTGAGATCGGCGAAGGTTTACTTAATCATCCGGATATCGTGGGGATCTCATTCACCGGATCATCGGATATTGGCCGGCGCATTGGCGAGGTGTGCGGCAAGACTCTCAAACGTTGTTCGCTCGAGCTCGGAGGAAAGAACGGTCAGGTGATCCTGGCTGACGCTGATCTGGATCTGGCCCTCGAAGGGGTGTTGTGGGGAGCATTCGGTACAACCGGTCAGCGGTGTACAGCAACTTCACGTTGTATCATCGAAGCACCGGTGTATGATCGTTTCATCGAAATGCTCAAGATCAAAGCAGAAGCCCTGAAGATCGGTGATGGTCTTAATGAAGTGCATGATGTCGGACCGCTGGTCAGCGAATCCCAGCGAGAATCGGTCCATTCATATGTTGAAATCGGGAAGCAGGAAGGAGCAACGCTTGTGACCGGCGGAGAACCTTTTACTGAAGGAGAATGTGCAAAGGGATGGTTTTATCGACCGACAGTTTTTGCTGATGTGACACCGGGTATGCGAATTGCGCAGGAAGAGATATTCGGACCAGTACTATCGGTCATCAAAGCAAAGGATTACAGAGAGGCGATCGAGATCCTCAATGGAACCGTCTACGGATTATCATCGAGCATTTATACGCGGGATCTTGTAAAGGCACACAAGGCGATTGAGCAGGCGGAAACCGGTATCGTTTATATCAATGCACCGACGATCGGAGCAGAATGTCATCTACCTTTCGGGGGAATGAAGAACACGGGCAACGGGCACCGTGAAGGTGGCTGGACCGCATATGAGATCTTTACTGAGATCAAGACCGTGTACATAGATTACTCGGGTGCGCTCCAGAAAGCACAGATCGATACGTGGCAGTAGGAACAGTGCATGAAAGTACAGAAAATGAAAAAACCAAACATTAAAACAAAATTGCCAGGACCAAAGGCGCAGGAGGTACTGAGAAAGGATAATAAGTATTTGTCACCCTCGTTTACGCGTCCTTATCCGTTTGTCATGGATGAGGGTCTCGGTGCCTGGGTGACTGATGTTGACGGTAATGTGTTTCTGGACTGTGCCGCAGGCATTGGCGTGGTCGTAACCGGACATTGCCATCCTGAGGTTGTCAGGGCGATCAACAAGCAGGCCGGAAAATGCCTGCATATGTCAGGTACGGACTTCTATTATTCTGTGCAGGCTCAGTTAGCCGAGGAACTGGCTGAGATCGTTCCGGGTGCGAAGAATAAGAAAACATTTTTTGCCAATTCAGGGGCTGAAACAGTTGAATGTGCGATGAAAGTGACCCGGTACTTCACGCAGCGACCACGGTACCTTGCATTTGTCGGTGGCTTCCATGGTCGGACATTCGGCGCGTTATCATTGACCGCATCCAAGGTAGTCCAGAGAAAATACTTTGCGCCATTACTTCCTGAAGTAACACATGTCCACTATGCGTACTGCTATCGTTGTCCGCTCTACCTTGACTACCCATCTTGTGGCGTTGCATGCGTAAAGTACATTGATGATTACGTATTCAAAAAACTGGTACCACCGGAAGAAGTAGCAGCGATATTCGTCGAGCCGATCCAGGGCGAGGGCGGGTATGTTGTCCCACCTCCATTGTTTTTCCCGGCATTGCGGAAAATCTGTGATAAATATGATATTCTGCTCGTTGACGATGAGATCCAGGCGGGTATGGGGCGCACCGGTCGCATGTTTGCGATCGAGCATTTCAACTCCAAGGCGGATGTTTACTGTATTGCCAAAGGGATCGCATCCGGTCTGCCGCTGGGAGCCTGCGTAACGCGGTCAGGGATCATGCAATGGCCCCCGGGCGCGCACGGTTCAACCTTTGGCGGTAACCCGGTAGCGTGCGCTGCTGCGTTGAAGACAATTGAATTGTTAAAACTCGGTTTGATCGATAATGCCCAGAAAGTTGGTAAGATAGCGCTTGACCGCCTTTACCGTATGAAAGATAAATACGAGTGCATGGGTGATGTCCGGGGCATGGGTTTGATGATCGGGATCGAACTGGTGGCAGACAGGAAAACCAAAGAGATCGTGACGGATAAACGTAATGCGGTTGTTTATGAGGCTTTTAAACAGGGATTGCTCATTCTCGGTGCCGGTCCAACATCGGTCCGCTTTATCCCATCCCTGGTCATAACTGAGGATGAAATGCACCTGGCTCTGGACATCTTTGAAAAGGCATTACACGCTATTTTCCATAATAAATAGAAATGGGGCTGCATTAGCAGCCCCATGATAAAACTTCTGACCTTTTCAGTGCTGGATTATCTGGAACGTTTCCGGCGCATCGATAGTATCGGGCCACAGATAGAAACCAAACCATGCGATCGCAGTATCAGCAGTCGAGCCACCAAAGTATTCATCGATGAATATGAAACTCAAACGAGCCTCAGCAGATTCATTGTAATCAAGCCGTTCTGCTACCGGTTCTATTGGAAGATAAATATTGTATATTCTGAAGGTGTCTGCACATGTGGCGGTATCTACCTTACCTTCAACTTTAAGGTATAGCGGTATTTCCCCGGTAAAGAACGAGTTACCTTCAGCGTCAAAGTATTCCCAGGCCATTTTATCTAAATAGCAGTCAATAGAATTCTCGGGTACAAAGTGAACTTCTTCGATTTTCGCATTTTCTACTGGTATTGTATCTGCCTTATACACGTACCATCCAAGAGGATTTAAAAAGGTGACCTCAACGTCAGGATGGGTAGTTATTGCATCGGATGCATAGTCACAAGCCACAAACATTGCTATGATTCCTAGAAGTACTAAAAACCTCTTCATCATTCCTCCTTTTTTTTCACTTTTGCAATTTTATTCATTATTTAGATTTTGTCAAGAGGGAATATAGAACCGTGGAGCGGTTCTATACAAATACCAAATTCGAAGCACTAAATCCCAGACAAATCCCAATTTCTAATGAACCAAATATTTGTAACATTGAAATTTCGATATTAGTATTTAGAACTTATCTTCTAAATCTATCGTATCTTTGTCAGTTTCACGCCAGTATAGTAGTGCTGGAGGATTTGGCTGTAGGTTTTCCCCTGGCGTGACATTTCAATCGCGCCGAACTGACACATCCCTACGCCATGACCGAATCCATGACCCTGAAGCACGATCCTATCGTCCCTCATCCCGAGAGATATAAAATTTGATTTTAACAGGCCCCCGGGATCGCTCTTATCACCGAAAAGAGCGCGCACACGGTAACCGGGTATCGTGTATGTCTTATTTTTTGTCGTGATAACGATACGCAGGATGCGTTTGCTCTTTTTGTTCCTGATCAGGCTGATGTTCTTGATATATTCGGAGTCCGGGATCGCGCTGCCGATCATTGCCAATCTTGTGCGCAGGGTAGTGTAAAATTCCTTTGTCGTATATTCCTTCTGCCATGTGAAATGGGGACTTTTTTTGCAGTACGCGCAAAGCACGCTACGCAGGTAGGGAGGAGGCGTGCCGGGCCATGCATCATTGAAATCAGCAGTTTGACCGCCACAGGTGGAGTGGTATTTGGCTTCGATCGGTCTTCCTTGATATTTAAGAATTTCATTTTTTGTCCCATCTACGGCACTATTCGTCAAATCGGTTTCGACCGATATACCGCGGTATACCTGGTCACGGATCGTACTGTAGAGGTCGAATCCCAGTGATGCATATTGATCGATGTGGGCGCATGCGTAGGTGCGGGCAGCCACAGCCTGTGCTTTTGCCGCCTCGATCAGACCGGCTGAAATGCGTCCGATCTCGCACGGTACCACGCCCTTCAGATAATCCTCGATCTTTACGATATTTATCACCCAGATACTATTGTTCTTATTCAGTATCTCCAGGTTCCCGTGGTACGTTCTTCCGTTTACCTCAACGATACCGCTTTTTCCTTTTACGATCAAGGGAAATTTCCCCTTGGGCGTGATCGTAAGCTCGGATCGGTAAGTGGTTCCGATGATCCCTGTGACTTTCACGGACCGGGCATTTTCAACGATCGCGATACGAAGAGTTGTGCGTAATTGTTCAGCACGGGCATAGTGAATACAGCGGCAAATCGCAATAAAGGAGAGTAAAAACACCAGTTTAAACAATTGTTTTTTATCTATGATCACTGTTTGTCCTTCGGTGAGCCGTTCGTACCGAGTGCCCCAGCTATATCATCGATCATTTTCTTGTAGTGGCTACCCTTCCAATAGACCCGGCAACATTGAGGGCACTCGGAAAAATCAGAGTAGTGTTTGAAGGTGTAATATGGAATCCTGCTCTGCACTGCTGTTTTTTCCACTGGTTCTAAAAGAACATTGCATTCAAGGCAGCGCGAGAATAATTGCATTTCATCCTTCATGTGGTATTTTTCTATCACCTCATGCAGCTGCTCTAATGGATCTGTTGAGGAAAGAAAAAAGACCCTATCCCTGTCCACGAAGTTTGTATTCCGCGTGAGCAGGATACGATCCTCCCGGCGCGCCTGTACGAGAATTGCGGTTCCTTTGTTTGAGTAGGCTGCATCGAAACCGCACATACGAAGGAATGTGCATAATTTCCCCAGCATGCCATTGCATATGAATGCGGTCATGGCAGATCAGGGCAGTTGAAGAAGGATGGTGAGGAGCAGCAGCAAACGGTTGGGGTTGCGCTCCAGAAGATTTATGCCGTTATTGAGAATATACATTGTCTGAATTATGGTCTGAATGGGTATTTTTTTAACTTTTGCTGTGAGAACCTTATTGCTTTTGTCATCATCATTAACTATCCCCAGTTTTTGATATAGAATACGACGGTATAAGAGCACGAGCGGATATAAGAGTTCGATCAGCGATCCTCTATAATATTCCTTGGCCAGCGTACTTGCGGCTTTTATGGATAAGGGACATTGTCCCAGGATTTTATATGCATCATTCATTGTTTCAGATCGTTCCAGGAGCATTAATTCTCCTGGGCTGCCGATCAAGTAAGGATCACCTTCATCGAGGATGATCTCCTGGATCTGCTGACCGGACAGATAGGAGAATGGAACCCGGCGGCAGCGGGATCTGATCGTTGGCAATAAATGATCAGGGCGGGAAGAAGTGAGCATGAAAAACGTATCAGTCGGTGGTTCTTCCAGAGTTTTGAGAAAGCAATTCGCTGCTTCTTCATTCATACGGTCCGCTTCGAGAATAAGTACGATCCGTTTTGTCCCCTGGGACGGCAGGTGGACCAGCCGTGCTATGATATCACGGATCTGTCCCACCACGATCGTGCTCCTGTCTTCGAGGTCGACGAGTGGATTATCGGGCAAATATGTTTTAAGGTGGTCATGTATTTTTTCTGGTTTTTCTCTGATGCTTGGCGGGATCGGTGCGACAAAGATAAAGTTCGATGAAGTTAGTGAGCAGCCGAGCATTTTGACCAGCGCGAAAGCAAAGATTCTTTTACCGACACCGCGCGGGCCAGTGAGTAAAAAATTGTATAGGCTGTCTTTATTTATTGCTGTACGGACGAATCTTTTTGCCGTATCTTGACCGACAATGGAATTGAGATTATCACCCACAGTCAATTATAAGGTAAAACAATGGAGGGTCAAGTGACACGGGGAACGGGTTCAGTGCCGTCTGGAGAATCGAAAAAAGTATCATAGAGACGCTCTTTTAAAATATCCAGGCCTTTACACTCCCGGGCTGAAACCAGAAGCGTGTCAGGGTAACGCGCCTCGAAGCGCTCTATTTCTTCGGGTACCAACCGATCGATCTTGTTAATGACCAGTAGTGTTGGGATCGTACGTGTGCCTATTTCTTCAAGAACCTGGTTAACGGTTGAGATTTTTTCGTCGATATCCTCACAGGTAGCATCGACGATATGGAGGAGCACATCTGCTTCGCGCACCTCGGCAAGGGTGGCATGGAAGGACGCAATGAGGTCATGGGGAAGGTTCTTCAAAAATCCAACCGTATCACTGATCAGGACTTTCGCCGCCGGTTTTAAAAAGAGTACCGAAGTATTTGAATCAAGAGTGGAGAATAACGTATCAGACGTAACCAGTTTTGAGCGTGTAAGTGCATTCACCAATGATGACTTGCCCCCATTGGTATATCCAACGACCGCGATCTTCGGGATCGATCTCCTTCCCTTCCTTTGTACTTGTTTGCTCTTTTCGATCTTTTTGATCGCTCCCTTGAGTGATGTTATGCGTTGCTGTATGCGGCGACGATCGATCTCTAATTTTTTCTCCCCGGGACCACGCGTGCCGATCCCTCCTCCAAGCCGGGAGTACTCCAATCCCAGTCCAACTAATCGGGAAAAGCGGTACTCGAGTTGCGCCAATTCGACCTGTAGTTTGGCTTCTTTGGTTCGAGCATGTTTGGCAAAGATATCGAGAATAAGCATGGTCCGATCTATTGTTCTGACACCGGTGATTTTTTCTATGTTCCGGATCTGTGCGGCACTGAGCTCTTTGTCGAAGATGATGAGATCTATGTCATACTGCCGACAGATCTCCGCGATCTCAATTACCTTACCTGTGCCGATCAATGTTGCTGGATCTAGACGCGGGCGCATTTGTACGAGGTGTTCTACGACATGGCCACCTGCCGTATGTGTGAGATTTGAGAGTTCCTCGAGCGAGTGCACTATATCCCAGCGGTTTTCACGCGTTGAGCCGGCTCCGATAAGGAGAATTTGTTCCGGTGTGGTTTTTGTCGGCTGGGTCGGTGAACGATACGTCATTGGTTGGTATGTTTCCACGTGTACAGGATCCGGTGGATCATGGTTTGCAGCGTACCAAAGGTGAGGATCACGAACGCCCATATCATGTAGCGGGGCCCGGCAAGTGAGCCGGCAATGAGAACGAGAAAGCGCAGGAAGCGTTCGAAAACACCGACCTGCGCAGAGATCCCCAGTCCTTCTCCACGAGCGCGGGTGTAACTCACCATCATTGATCCGAATATTGTAAGGACGATCCAGATAAGCACATGTTTGCCGTTGTGGTAATAATACAGGAACATACCGAGAAGTACGATGAACTCATTGATCCGATCAACAGTTGAATCCAGGAATGCGCCAAATTTCGATTTCATATCATTTAAACGGGCGATTTCACCATCGAATGTATCCAGTAGACCGCACAGGATAAAACATGACATGCCTAAAAGGAATATCCCACGCCAGTAAAAAATGAACGCACAGAGGGCGAATACCAGGCTGAGCAGGGTGATATAATTCGGATGGATATGTAGGTCAGCCAATATCCGAGCCAGCGGGATCACGAAGTATTGCCGTCCGAGACGTTTAATCGTATCCATTGTTTCCTTCAATAACGATCGTGCACTCACCCTTTATTGATTTGAGTTCTGTAATCAGTGAACTGGCGGTACCGCAATGAACTGTTTCATGACGCTTGGTCAATTCACGGCACAGCGCGATGCGGCGATCACCCATAATGTCATGGATCTCTTTAAGAAGTCTCTGCACGCGATGGGGTGATTCGAAGAGTATGATGGTACGGGATTCAGTACTCAGCCGTTCAATGGCTTTTTTACGCCGTCCCGGTTTTTTGGGCAAAAAGCCCTCAAACACAAAACTATGTACCGGCAGACCGGATACCGCGAGCGACGCTGTGATCGCGGATGGCCCGGGAATGACGTGAACCGGGATATTATTGTCATGTGCAGCACGGATCAGCGCGAATCCCGGATCAGAGAGAACCGGTGTTCCTGCATTACTTATAAGGGCAACCGATTGACCGCTCTCAAGCACAGAGAGTAGATGGGGGAGGCGCTTTTGTTCATTATGCTCAAAGTAGGATAGAGTTTTAGTGGAGATCTTAAGTGATCTTAGAAGGATCGAAGCCTTTCGGGTATCCTCGCATGCAATAATATCGACTGAACGCAATACCTCGATTGCCCGAAGTGTGATATCTTTTAAATTCCCGATGGGGGTTGCAACAACGAAAAGGGGCATTAAAGCTTCAGTTTCGAATAATCGAAAAAGTTGAGTGATTTTAATGCGAAACGATAATCGCTCAGCGCTTTTTTCGCGATGACTTCACTTTCTTTGCCTAAAAAAGTTGAGAATGATTCAAAGATGAGATCAAACCACCGGGCCATTCCTTGTGCAAAGAGTTTTGGCTCCACAACGACCTTGCCTTGCAGTGTCAGGTCTTTTTCTACTTCGAATTGCTCGATAAAAGGGAACTCTTTTTGTGCGGTGTCTTTGGCAATAAGAAATGTTTTTAGAACGAGGGCTTCACCGATCGGGTGAGTATAACTCTTGAGCAGAGCGGTGAAAATCTTACAGAACATATCGACCTGAGCCGGTGTTGCTTGAGTGATTGTCGTATCTTCTATCTGATCGAATATAGACACCTTTAGGTCAGGCTGCATAAGAAAATTAACGATCTCATTGTCCTTCAATTTTTTGCTGCTGCCGGCAGTATAACACGCGGTGATCTCCCCGTCATTGAAATGTATGAAGGATTCCTCGAATCCCTTCCTGATCCAGATGAAACCACTGAATTTTGTGCTTTTCAATTTATCAATGAATATCTTTGGCTGAAGTCTGGTGAGATCGACATTGGCTTTGATCGGTTCCAGCACGATCGATGATATGATCAAATTGATGAGTAATTCATCAGTCGCATACTCGGACAATATGCCTGAGGTCGCCTTGGCTGCTTTTTCCACCACTTCGCTGATCGGTACGATCTTGCGTTCCTTTCGTGTGGAACGTGCTGCATTGAAGGGCTCTCCGGTTTTCAGAAAGATATATTCAACCGCGTCAGGATAAATGATCGAGATATAACCAGAGATTTTATGTGCTCTTTCCCGCTTGGAAGCGCTTAAAACATTGTCAAGATTGATAAATTCAAGACGTGTATTTTCAAGCAGCGGCCTTCCCTTGGGCAATTTCATGCTATATATTATATCAATTTATATCGTTGTCAAGAGAAAAGCCCCAGATAGAGGGGATTAGAGGACGAAGAGAGGGCATTAGATGGCCCAAGAAGGCGAGGAAGGCTAGAAGGCGGAGCGAGTCATAACGTCAAGCGAAGAAGCGTTTAGCGTCCATTTACATGTTGACGTAAAAAGGATATGCATTATAATTACATAAAAGAGGAGGTTTTATGGTGCGACGATATGTGGGGATTTTAGCCGTCTTTGGTATTTGTATGACCTTATTTGCATTACCGGAAGTCTTTATTGAGAATGATGATCTGCCTTTTGTCATTGGGACACATGCGGTATATGATCAGAATGCTTCGACATTTCAGTGGGAACTTTTTGACTCAACACGACTATGGTGGGATCTGACGAGCTTGCCCGGGGGGAGAACTGCTCGGGTTAACCTGCTCGATCCTAGTTCTGGTTTGCCTCCGGCACCGGATACATTCCCTGATGCTGAGATACTTGAACTCGATACCCTGGGCAACGGTGATGTGGTATGGACCTATATGGCTGATACAACATATTATTTACACGTCCATGGACTGGATTTCAGTTCAGGCGGATTCCGTTTCATTGGTAAATACATGCCCATGTACAACTGTTATATATTCCCGATATACGATGGAGCCGGATGGCTCACGGCATGGACCTGGTCCTACGAAGTATATTCAGGGATCATATATTCGGCAAACGAAACACACCGTAAGAGGATCGTGGCAAAAGGTAAGGTGAAAGTACCCTTCAGCGATGATCATTTCTGGCCCTGTTTGGTGATCCAGGATTCAATGGGATATACCGATAATTTCGGGAGCCAGGATCTGCGGTGGATCTACGAGTGGATCGTACCGGGAAGGTTTGCCGGAGCGAACGGTGTTGCAGCTGCCCAGAGCACGAACGGGGCGAGTCAAAATTTCCTGCTGGTCGAACATTTTCTGCAGCAGAATACCCTGGATATACCTGGTTGGGATTTACGGTGTCCAGATTTCGCGAATACCACAGTATGGCCGGATACGGATTTTGCCGGTCCGTTTGTCATTCGCTCAACGATAACCGATTCTACCGGAGTAGGGGCTGATTCGCTTTTCTACTCGATCAATGGTGCGGCCTGGTTAGGGGTCGGCCATGACAGTATCCAGGGTGATACATTCTATTTTGCGATACCAGGCGTGGCACAATCTTGCAGTATTGGCTATTTTCTGTGGGCTGAAGATTCATTCAGTGTCACTAATTCAGTTGATATCTGGAATACGGATCCGATCTGTGCGCCTGAGAGTACATGGTATCGTTTCACCGCGACGACTGGTGTGGAAGAGTATAGCACAGGTGGATTGAATAAGGATCTACTCCGCTGTTATCCAAGTCCATTTTCCCGGTCCACCACGATCCACTTTCTTCACAGCGGGCACCAGAGCGCAGTTCGCATTTTTGATGCTGCTGGTCGTATCATCAGATATTTTGAAATGAACAGCGCAACCATCATTCCCGATGCTTCATTCATATGGGATGGGTGCAACAGCACCGGACAGAGGTGTTCAAACGGTGTGTATTTCGTTGAGTTGCAGTCTCCACAGGGATCTGTCGTGGAAACAGTGGTCCTGGTCGAATAAACCCGATACGATCGGAACTATCATTATTACAGGGGAATAGAATCATGAGAAGAATCTATCTTGACCACGCTGCGACAACGCCGATGCATCCGGAAGTCAAGAAGACAATGGAACCTTACTTTGACAGGGTATTCGGCAATCCTGCAAGTCTCTATGCGCTTGGCCGGGATGCCCAGATAGCGGTTGGGAAAGCACGGGCAACAGTCGCTGATGTTCTTGGTGCCCATCCGGATGAGATAATTTTCACATCAGGTGGTACCGAGTCGGATAACTGGGCAGTTAAGGGGACAGCATACGCGCTTCAAAACAAGGGTAACCACATAATCACATCGGCGATCGAACACCATGCTGTGCTTGAACCATGTCATTTCCTCCAGCCGCAAGGATTCAAAGTAACTGTCGTGGGAGTCGATAGATTCGGCATTGTAGATCCTGATGATATACGAAAAGCGATAACGGACAAAACGATACTGGTGTCCATTATGCATGCGAACAATGAGATCGGAACCATTGAACCGATTGAGGAAATAGGAGCATTATGTCGTGAGCATGATGTGCGTTTCCACGCTGATGCAGTTCAAAGTTTCGGTTCAGTGAATACACGGGTAGATGATTTGAATGTGGACTTGCTCTCTCTATCTGCGCACAAATTCTACGGGCCAAAGGGTATTGGAGTCCTTTATGTACGAAAGGGAACGCGGCTCGTTCCTGTTTTGCATGGTGGTGCTCAGGAGTTTAATAAACGGGCGTCTACCCTCAATGTTCCCGGCATCATGGGTCTGGCACGGGCAGTTGAACTGGCGCGGGATGAACAAGCCGCACGTGTCCAGCATAGTACCAGATTACGCGACCGGCTCATCCATTTTGTCACACATAATATTGAGGATGTACATCTTAATGGTCATCCGACCAAGCGGTTGCCTAACAACTGTCATGTGATAATCAAAACGATCGAAGGTGAATCAATGTTACTGAAACTTGATGCAAAGGGTATTGAAGTGGCAACTGGTTCAGCCTGTAGTTCTGAATCGATCGAACCCTCACATGTTCTCATTGCAACCGGTGTTTCTCCGGTCGACGCGCACGGTTCATTGCGATTTACAGTCGGCAGATCGACCACTGAAGACGATATTGCGTTTGTCGAACAACATCTTCCCGGTATTGTCAAAGAATTGCGCCAGATGTCCCCTTTGGCGAAGAAATAGCCGGTAATCAGACCACAATCTATGAGCAAGATTCTTATCGCATCGAGCGGTGGGGTGGATTCATCCGTATCTGCAGCACTTGCAATGGATCAGGGGTATGAGGTTGAGACTGCAATATTCATTATGCGCGGTGTTGATGAGGAGGCGCGCGATAGCGCCCAAGCGGTTGCACAACATCTTGGTGTCACTCATCACGAATGTGATGTCAGGGAAGAATTCGATGATCTGATCGTCACCTATTTCGTGGATGAATACAAGAACGGGCGTACGCCCAATCCGTGTATGATCTGTAATGAAAAAATAAAGATGGGTACCCTTCTGGAAAAGGCGAATAAATTGAAATGTGACCATGTAACAACTGGACATTACGCCCGGATCAAAATGGAGCATGGCAGGTATATCCTCAAACGTGGAATCGACCGGAACGAACAATCCTACTTTTTGTATCGATTGCGCCAGTGTCAACTGAAAGATCTTTTGCTGCTGCTCGGGGACATGACAAGAGCAGAGGTGGAAGCATATGCCCGGAAAAGAGATTTGCCCAGCGTCCGACGTCAGAAAAGTCAGGATGTCTGTTTTGTCCCGGGCAATGATTATCCGTTATTTATTAAGGATTATATGACATTCCGTCCCGGTCCGATACAAGACCGAAGGGGCAAAGTCCTCGGTGAACATAAAGGGATCGCCGCATATACCATCGGTCAACGGCGCGGTCTCGGGATCAGCGCTTCGCATCCACTGTATGTTTTTCAGATTGACGCGGAGAATAACGTGATAATCGTGGGTGAAGAAAAAGACCTGTATGCTTCTGCAATGATCGCGAGTGATACGAATTTCATTCCATTCGATACACTTGAGGAAAGGATGGAGGTGTGTGCTAAGCCGCGATACGTATCTGCGCTGAGTCCGGCTGTTATCGAACCAATTAACGAAAAGGATGTGAAAGTGATCTTCTCCGAACCCCAGTGGGCACTGACGCCTGGCCAGTCTGTGGTGTTCTACAGGGACGATGTGCTTGTCGGGGGCGGAGTGATCCAGCAAGTTCCTTAAATACGTTAATTGCGTTACTCATTATCCACTACGCTCTTCGCTCAATCCTTTCTTGCCTTTTTTCCATGAATTCTGTATAATAAATCATGAAAATAACGCAGAAAATTCAAGCATTGATCTTTTCATGTTTAACGTTAGTCCTGCCCGGGTTGGTTCATGCGGATGGACTATCGACCATGATTATTTCAGCACGGATAATGAGCACTCCGGGTCGGGATACGATCGTGATCAACCGCGGTTCTGATCATGATCTAATTGTCGATTCACTGTGTATTATTCACCCGAACCGAGGCGATGAAGAGGCGGATATCGAGTGGGATATCGTACTCGCTCAGGGGACTATCACAGAGGTTTTCCCTGAATCGTCGCTTGTCGTTCTTGATAATCCCGTTGACCAGGTAATTATCAACGATTACGTGGATGTCTTTGCACGCATTCCATCGTGGATCTCTAAATACGATATCGGGGTGATCGCAATGTACGATATCAACTTCGCAGATTACCTGTTTGGTGAACCGTTGTTCACACTTAAGGGAATGATCAAAGGAGGTTCACCGGATCAGGTTGATTCTCTGCGCTTGGTCTTGCTGGAAGAGATCCACAGCAATGCTGATGTTGCCCGGGATGCAGGTGGTAAGACCATGATCGTAGGGGGATTGTTTGATGGTATGACCTGGGGGGAGGCATTTGAACAGACCGATCAAAGTACTATCGATCAATATCTGGAATATGTACGGTATTATCCTGGTCGGTACATCAACTACGACTGGACATTCATTCAGGTATATGCGACCTGGATGATCAACGGTACACCATCTGGTGAATATGAAAAAAAACTGCAACTGGCATCGCCCTTCACACAGTCCGGGGATCGACTGATCGAGCAGGGTAAATTCCAGGATGCCCTTGAGCAGTATAAAAAGGCACTTGATATTCTCCCCGGATACGAGTATGCGCAGGAACGGGTTGATGATACCGAAGAGATTCTGCGGTATATTAGTGCAGTCGCACTTGATCCTGATGATGTGATCGCGCAGTATGAATTAGGTGTTTTGTACTACACCCTGGATCGTTATACAGAAGCGCTTGATCATTTGAATAACGCACGAGATCTTGGGTATGATTCAACGGATGTTGATAAGTACATAGCCTATACATGTGTTGCTCAGGGCAAGTATCGAGACGCGCAGAGAATATTCGAGATCCTGCTTGAGCGTGACCCCAAGGATGAGCATATAACTAAGTGGCTGCGGTACACGATCGCGAGCAGCAGCAAAAGTGTCAAGGGTGGTTCGATCGAAGCCTCTATACGCATGGGTGATGCTAAATACGAATGGGGCAATTATGACGGGGCAATGAGTGAATATCAGAAAGCACTCTCTCTTAATCCAGAGTCGCGGGCAGTGCAGGTACTGATCGAAAAAGTTGTGAAGCGGCGCAAGGCTGAACAGGAACAAAAATGGGCCTCTGACGACTGGGCAGAGGGTGATTTCGATGATGCTCAAGCGCGATGGGAAGCAGCAATTGCATTCTGTGAGGAGATAGAAGATACAGGAGCAGTGATCGAGATCCTTGATGCCATGGGCGACGCAATGTATGATTCATACTTCTATGATGATGCGATAACAGTTTATAGGAGAATTATTGAGATCGACGGTTCTCAATATGATGCCTATGTGAGTCTGAGCAATTGCTTCAAAGCAAAAGAGGATTATGAGCATGCCCATCAATGGGTCGATAAAGCGATTGATATCGATCCAGAACAGGCATGGGCGTACAATATCAAGGGATTGATTTTTTTTAAAACCAGGGATCTAGAGAAAGCAATTACGTATTTTGACAAAGCCATAATTCTTGACCAGGACTACAAATGGCCCCACAATAATCTGGGTCTGACATATGTCCGGCTGCGCAATTACGAAAAGGCACAATTTCACTTACAGCAGGCAGTGGAGATCGATAAAGATTACTGGGATGCACGTTTCGATATCGGTAACCTGCAATTCGTGATCGAGGCTGAGGAGACGCTTCGAATTCGACCGGATGACATCAATGCACGTTCCTTGCTCGGGCGCGCACTTTACTACCTTGAGGACTATGAGCGTTCAATTGAAGTACTGACGACCGTGGTCAACGGACGAAAGGATGATGCAGTTGCGCTTGCTTATCTGGGATATAGCTGCAATGAAAGCGGTGCATATCAAAAGGCACATGAACACCTCACTCGATCCTACAAGCTGCGTCCGGTGGCTAATGTCAAAGCATGGCTCGCCTATAATGAAGGCAAGCAATTGGTCATGAAGGATCCGCATGATTATAAAGCGTATTTGAGATTCGGTGAAAGCGATATGTACTGGAATGATTTTGCGGACGCACTTAGTGATTATGAATTTGCGCGTAAACTGGGTGCAGATACGAATCTAGTAGCGCGGGAGGTGATTCGGGCACGCACCGGCATTGATGCAGACTACGCGCATCAAGTTGCCGGCAATTATCTCGACCGTGCTGCATATGATAAAGCAGCGGAATATGCAATAAAAGGAGTCGATCTGTATCGTAGTATCGATGCAAAGGAAGGAGAAATGTGGGCTTTGATCCGTCTCGCTCGCAGTTATGCTGGACTCTTCAAGCACGATCGAGCCCTCGACTACTACGAAGAGGCAGGAGCAGTTGCCAGGGCGCTCGGGGATGATATTAAATACGCATATTATCTTGCAAGCATCGGGGATTACTATTGGACGATCGGTGATTTTGAAAAGGCGCTTGCATGCAAGCGTGAGGCGCGAACGCTTTTTCATGATAATTGCGAATTGAGCAACGAAGCATGGACATTGTATGGGATTGGTTCAATACTCGGGAACCTCGGTGATGTAGAAGAAATGAATGTCAGTTACAGGGCTGCCCTTGACCTGTACCGGATCACGCGGAACTCAGCTGGTGAAAGTAGTATCCTAAGTGAAATAGGCTGGGCAAGTGAACACGCTGGAGATTATGCCCGGGCTCTTGAATATCAATTCCTGGCTCTTGATGTTGCAAAGAAGTACAATGATAAGTGGCAGATCATGAATGCATATCACGGCATCGCCGGCATATACCAGGACCTTGGTGATACCACCAATGCGATCGAATATAATGAGCACTATCTCAACACTGCTTTAGCGATCGGTAGCAAATCAGACCGGGCGATCGCCCTCAATGATCTGGGTCTGGTATATCTGGAGATCGTCAAGGATTATACAAAAGCCATGTCTTATTTTGAGGATGCCCTGATCCTGAGTAGTATGATCGGGTATACGCTTATGGAAGCGGTCGCGACTGCCAATATCGGTGTTGTCTACTCACGGCAGGGATCCTATGCAAAGGCTCTTCCTTACCACGAAAGCGCATTGGTCATGGTGCAGGATCTGAACGCATACTATCAGGAGATGCAAGGTCTTTACGAGCTTGGAGAAACGTATCAGGGTCTAAAAGATTACGAAAAAGCGCGCGCGAGTCATCTGTTAGCCATAGAGATCGCCCGGAAAATCGGGATTAAAAAAGAACTATGGCAGTACCAACTTGCTGCCGGTGTTGCATATGAATCCTCGGGTGATCTGGAAAGCGCGCTTGAATATTATCGTAATGCTGCTCAGACATTGACCCAGATAAAGAATAAGATAAAGAGTGAGACACTACGAAAGGGATTTTCAGAACTGGACCGTCAGACTGAGGTGTATAAGCGACTGGTTGATCTGCTGATACGGATGGATCTCCCGGACGAAGCGTTGAAATACATCGAGGAGAGCAAATCGAAGATCGTACGTGATGCCTTCGGTGATATAAAACCAGCAACAGATGATGAGCAATTACAGCAAACACTGGAAGCAGTGGACAAGATCGAACGTAAAAAGGAAGCGATCGAAGAGCGGTTATATGAAGAACGAATGAAGCCAGCCGGAGAACAGGATGCTCGTAAGATCTCGGCACTGACTGAGATCCTGGCGTCTACCGAAGGTGAATTCAACCAGTGGATGATGACCCTGAAATATCAGAACCGCCGTATGTATGATGCCCTTACGATAAATCCCGCGACCCTTGGTGATATCCAGCAGGATCTGTCCAGGAGCACTCTACTCATTGAGTATTTCATTTCATCTGAGCAATTGTACATTTTTTGTATCAGCAAAGATTTTTTCTATGCAACCGCTGTAGCGGTCAATGAAAATGAAATTGAACGGCTCGTTGATTACTATCTGTTGCTGATGAAAAACCATCAATTCGGTACTGAAAAGGAATTAGCGGATGTTGCACAGGAATTGTACGGGTATTTGCTGCAGCCAGTTGAAAAGCAGATCGCAGAATATGAGAACGTCGTGATCGTTCCTTTTGGCGTGCTCTATTATCTGCCATTCCATGCTTTGATCCGAAAGGATCAGGAGGGAACACAATATGTTCTTGAGTGGAAAAAACTGTCATATACAACCTCCGCAACCTTCCAGGATCTGCTCGAGAATACTCGCGGTAGTCGTGGGAAATTAATTGCGATCGCGAATCCAGATGGCAGCCTGCCTGGAGCTTCCGATGAAGTGGAGCAATTGAAAGACATTTTTAAAAAAGATGCGATCATCTGGACATTGAGCGAAGCGACCAAAGAGAATTTTCTCGGTTACGCGGATGAATATGATATCGTACATTTAGCCACTCACGGGATGATAATGAGCAATCCTCTGGAGTCCTATCTGCTTTTTGCCGGCGATACGAAAAAAGAACAGAGATTAACGCTCCTTGAGGTTGCCGGTTACACGGAATTAAGGGACCGTACAGACCTGGTCTTTTTGTCCGCCTGCCAGACCGCAATGGAAAAAGGCAAGGCAAGCGGCTCAGAGCTTATCTCATTATCTGAAGCATTTGCATTAGCAGGACCGCCGACCCTGATCGCAACACTGTGGAAAGTTGCGGATGTATCGACGAGCAGGCTTGTTGTGGAGTTCTACCGCACACTCATGGAGGAGAAATCCGAAAAGATAAATGCCCTTCAGGCTGCGCAAATGGAATTACTTCGAAGTGACGAGTATTCGCATCCTTTTTACTGGGCTCCATTTATCCTGCTCGGGGACTGGCGGTAGACCAGGGTATGTAGAGCAAAGCCCTGGTGGTTAAACCAGGGCTTTACGCGCATAAACACACAATCTAGAAGGATAGTCCAATGCCGAACTGCATGCGCAAGGGATTCAAATAATTTGTCGGATCCGTGTATAGATCATTTTGAGCTGCAATATACGCGTGTTTCATCTCTACCGGGTTGATCAATCCATCGTGATCGAAATCCGCCTGCGGGGAATATCTCGTGCTTGAGATCGGGATATTACCGAATTGCCCGAGGTTGGGTTCAGGATCGCCATGATCATCTGGTTGTCCGGTTGTCTGGTATACTTCCACTATTTGATCGGTGTTGAATACATTGTTGATTATCCCGTTGATTGAAAAGGAAATAGGCCCGATGGATATCGAGCGACTGAACGTAAGATCGACATTCCAGTAACCGGGTATGCGGGCTGAATTCACATCTCCGATCTGATTACCTCGCAGGTCCTGTGGAGTATAGGGCGTGCCAGAATGGTAAGAGAACACGATCGAGGATGAAAAGCTCTGGAGGGGAATGAAGACAAAATCCTCAGGAAGCGAAAAATCAAGGTTACTGTTCACTATATGCCGTTCATCAAAATCAAGCCAGTAGTCGATCACAGGAGGATCGATATCGTAGAGGTAGTGATCATTATACCACTCACCGGCAAACGATGCTGTTCCTTTAGCGAACTGAAGATTATACGAAATTCCAAACGCCCACATGTCCGACATCCTTTTTCGTATGGTTACTTCGAAGCCCTTTACATTGCCATAATCAACGTTAAAGTACTGAAAATATGGCATGGGCAGGGCATGGACCTCTCTGATCTGGGAGAGATCGAATATATCCTTGAAATATGCTGTAAAACCCATCGCGATGTTATCGGAAAGCTGATTTTCAATACCCAGTTCATATTGTATGGTTCGCTCGGGTTTCAGGAGGATATTTCCAAGGATCGTATTACCCCGGGAAATAAGCCTGCGTACGACAAGAGTGTCGGTTGATGAGTACATATTATGCAGACCCGGGAGCTGGAAGTAGTGGCCGTAATTAAAACGGAGTTTGATCCGGTCGGTGACCGGTAACGAAAATCCAAGACGTGGAGATATTTTTAAATTAGATCCCGCTTCGATGATCTCCTGATCGAGGAAATTGCCGGGATCTTCAAAGGTGTTCGTTTTTGGATCGAAATAATCAAAACGCATTCCAAGCCGCGCGATCAAACCTTCGAAATCCATTTTATCCTGCACGTATACAGCGAATTTATAGGGCATGCGATCGTAGTAATCCCAGAACGGATTCATTACCCATGGCAGGTTATTGTTGAAGTATTTGAGATCGTATTGGATGAATTCCACTCCAGTTTTGAATTCGTGGAGTTTGTATGTATGTGTGATATCGAACCGTGCCTGGTAATCATGGTTGATCATATATGTCCAGTTGCGGAAATCACCATAGGTGTAGAAAATACCTTCCACTCCATATGGATTGTTGCGCAGGGCATCGACATCACGGTTCGTGTATTCGGTATGGTACTGCATGAGACTATCAATAAGGATAGCCGGTACATCCTGCTTATTTTCGATCGTGCGTAATACATCGGTAAGGTGTTCTGCTTTGAATCGATAATCTTCGTACCACACTCGGTCATGTTGCTCTTCCCATTCATAATCACGATTCCCGTAGCAGTTTTCATATTGTGTAATGCCGACCTTCATTGACGCGAGTGTTTTTTCGGTGAACATGTAATTGAAAACCGCCGAGCCGATATTATTCTTGATACGGGACATCGGCTTGTTATCAAAGTGTTTGAGATTATTTGCCGCAGCATTATAGGGATTCCAGTGAACGAATTGCCGGCGGGATTTGTGTGCGAATGCGCTGAGTTTTCCTTTGGCACCAGGCAGCTTGTACACCAGCCGTGCCTGGGCTGAATAATCCATGCGCGGAGAATATACCTTGTGATGTCCGATCTCGAAAGCGTCGGTCATCGTGAGTTCTCCGGATATAAAGTAGTGAAAGCGATTGACCAGAGGGACCGGACCGCCTAACGAAAAATCATATATATTGAAGCCGTAATTCAATTCCTGGGTAGGCATGATCTCATCGGTAAGGTAACGGAGAGAACCGGAGTGTTTGTTCCCGCCTTCTTTAGTAACGATATTGACGATCCCGGAAAGCGCATCGCCGTACTCTGCGTCGAATCCGCCGCTTACAATGGATACTTCCTCGACTGCGGACGGATTAATGATCGCGGATTGATTGCCGAAGTTCGGGACTTTTGTGATCACTCCATCGACAAAATAGGTGATTTCATTAGTACGACCGCCGCGCATATGAGTACCGAGATCGCTCTGCACTACGCCGCTCTGAAGCGATATGACCTGGTTGATCGTAGTCACTGGCAGGCGGTTCATTTCATTGGATGTTACCGCCCAGCCAGTCCCTGTTTCGGACGGGACGATCAAGGGTCGTACTGCGATCGCGGTCACGCCCTTTACTTCAATGATCTTGAGAGGGAGTTTGAAATCCAGCCGTGTGATCTGGTCAGCATTGATCGTAACGTTTTTGTATATGTATGGGTAATAACTGACATAGGAAGCAGAGATCTCATAGGTTCCGGCCGGGACATAGAGTACTTCATAATAACCATTATCATTGGTCGATGCACCCAGACCAGTACCTTCAATGACCACATCTGCGGCAATAAGGGGATCACCGGTTTCCAGGTCAAATACCCGACCAGTGATCTTGCCGTGATCGGCAGCGAACAAGAAAGCCGTTATCGCGAGAATAGATGCTACGGTTTTCATAAACCACCTCCACGCTTTATGCTATTAAATGAGATCGGTTGTAATACATCCCCGTGGTAACGGTCGATCGAGAGTATTTATTCCCGAATCCTTTTCTTACTCGTATAAGTTTAGCAGAAAGGTGTGAAAAATGTGTGAAAAAAGCCGATCCGACGACCGTCCGGATCGAGAAGTATGTATTTCGCGTTTTATTACAGCGAAGCGTCTCACTGAAGTTGCTTCAGTGAATGGAGGACTAATCCATTGAGGTGGTAGCAAAGATAGTCCGGCAAGATGCGCGCTATCTCATCGACCGTTTCATTGGTAAGGACCGCGGTTTCGTCCTGGTATAGGGTCAAAAGTGCCTTGATTGCTGTTTGCGGTAACAGGACAACGGTATCGTCATGATCCTGTTCGCATACTAACCCTCCGCCACTGACACTGAAATCCAGGCGCTTCGACCCATATGAAATTGGATGGTGGCAGCGAACACAGGAATCAAGGTGAGGACTGACACCGGCGTATGATAGAGCCCGAAGCAGGCATTGAATCGTAACGCTTTTTGCATCAGATTCAATTGTTTTTTCGAGCGTGTGCAGGAATCTCTCAAGCAGAATATAGGACCGGATATCAGGTTCCTCAGCGGGTAGCGTTCGGTAGAGGAATTCACACATCACAAGTGCACCATTGACGGTTCCAGGGTGCTGACGGATAGCCGGAAAATCATCTATGATCGAAGTGTCACTGATGGTGTATGTTTCTTTTGTTTCGCGCTTGTAAAAGATGACTTCAATGTGATTGAAACGTTCGAGTCCACCGCACATTTTGCTTTTCGGACGACGGCATCCTTTTGCCAGTACCTGTATTTTTCCATAGTGGTTTGTAAAGATGGTTGCGAATAGACTTGTTTCCCTGAATACTGTGGTATTGAGGACAAATCCCTGCGTTTTAATTATTTGAGTCATGCAGGGTCATGCAATCGTTATTACAGTTAATCTTTCGGTATGCGCAGTTTCTGACCCGGCTGAATAATGTTCGGATCCTTGAGAACATCACGGTTCGCTTCAAAGATCACATTATATTTGTTCGCTGCTCCATAGAATTGTTGAGCGATCTTGGATAGCGTATCTCCCGGTTGAACAGTGTAAACTTGCTCATCACCTGACATCTTTGGCAGGCGGATCATCTGTCCCGGATAGATGAGGTTCGGATCTTTTATGACTTCCTTGTTTGCCTCAAAAATAATCGGATATTTACCCGCATCTCCATAAAACTGTTTGGCGATCTTTGATAGCGTATCACCGGTTTGGATCTTGTAGTACTCGATGATTTCTTCGGGTGGCGGAGCGGTAAGAGATTCGCCATTGACTTTTTCAACACCTTTGATGTTTCCTGCGAGCAAGATAGCCTTTTCTTTGGTCGCCTGGGAATCACACGTACCGAATAATCTGACCTGACCATTTTGGAATTCAACCTGTAAGTGCTTGATCCTTGATCCAAGTTCGCGTTCCAACATGTTCTTGATATCTTTTGCTTCATCCCCTTTAATGCCAAAGATGCTTGCACCAACATCTTTCAGAAAATTCATCACACCCATACGTCTCCTCCTATCTATTCCAGGGGTGAATTATATCCCTGTGTGAATGCTTTTTTGTTCAGATCAACGAATTTCTTTTTGACCCGAGTGCTTATCGCTTTGTGCCATACAGTCGGATTGAAAGGCAGAAATTTTGCCAGTACACCCAGGAGTATTATGTTAACGGTTTTGAAATTTCCCAGGTCGCGTGCGATCGCGTCGGCTTTTATACTGCAAACTCGAGCACGGTCTGCTACCTTTTTCAATATATCAGCAGGATAAACTGCTGCACCGACAAGAACGCTCATTGGACGTATCTCCCGATCATTTACTATCACCTTACCGTGTTTTTTAAGATAGGGCAAATACCGAAGAGCCTCGAGCTTTTCGAAAGCTAGAATAAAATCCGCTGTTCCTTCTTCAATAAGAGGTGAAAAAACCTGCTCACCATACCGGACATGCGTAATTACCGTGCCTCCGCGCTGGGCCATACCGTGGACCTCGCTTTTCTTAACATCCATACCTTCAAGCGCCGCAACTGTGCAGAGCACATTGGAAGCAAGAATGATCCCCTGTCCTCCGACCCCGCAGATGATAATATTGTTCATGATCGGGGTGGGTTTTTTCATCTATCTTTCCCTATATGTACGATCGCATCGCATGTGCATACCTGTACACAGAGGCCGCATCCCACACAGAGAGTCTGGTCGATCACTGCAAGTGGTTTATCCGGGTCATTTGTGTCGTCAAGATGTATTGCCGGACAACCAATACGGATACATATCCTGCAGCTTTTACACAGATCAGCATTCACACAGTAAGGAATTTGCGGTTTTACCAACAGAGCACATGCACGCCTGAAGATGGTCACGGTCACACCATCATACTGAAGTGCCTCTTTAAGCACCTTTTTTACCTCATCAAGTTTATGCGGATCGACGATGCGGACAAATTCGACGCCGCATCCGCGTGCGATGTCTTCAGGTGGTATTCGTCTCCCTGATGTTCCATCCGGTAATTTCCCTGTGCCTGGATGCGGTTGGTGTCCTGTCATTGCGGTTGTGAAATTATCGAGGATTAAAAGATTCAAATTTCCTTTGTTATATACTGCATTAACAAGGCCAGTTATCCCGGAGTGAAAAAAGGTCGAGTCACCAAGGACGGCAACCAGTTTTTTCGAAAAACCACGACCAAGTGTTTTGTCCAAACCATGTGCATTGGTGACCCCTGCACCCATACAGATACAGGTGTCCATGGCATTTAAGGGCGGCAATGCTCCCAGTGTATAGCATCCAATGTCACCGGTTGCAGTTACCTTGAGTTTATTTAATATGTAGAAAACACCCCGGTGTGGACATCCCGGACACAAAACTGGCGGACGAGGTGGGATCGCTGACGGTCGTGTCTTTTTTCGTTTTTGTCTTGACGGTTTGAAGCTTTGGCGGATGACCGCCGGTGTGAATTCTCCGCACAATGGTGTTTTTTGTTTGCCTGTCACCTTGATGCCCATTGCTTTTATCTCTGTTTCGAGAACTGGATCACCTTCCTCGATGATGTAAAGTTTTTTGATCCGCCGGGCAAATTCTTTGATCATTGTGGCCGGTATCGGGTGTGTCATTGAGAGCTTCAGAAAACTCGCATCCGGGAACACGTCGTGGGCATACTGATAGGATATGCCGCTCGTAATGATACCGAGGTTTTTTTTACCCCATTCGACACGGTTATAGCGGAACTTTTCGCTGAATGCGGCGAGTTTCTTCAACCGTTCTTCAACGATAATGTGGCGCTTGCGTGCAAGCGCGGGTAAAACCAATCGCTTACTGATATCTTTCATATATCCGGTGATCTTGTGTTTTTTGCGTTTGCCCAACGATACGAGACATGATGAATGACAGATGCGTGTTGTGAGCCGCAGGATGAATGGCGTATCGAAACGTTCTGATAGATCGAACGCCAGCATCGTGAACAATTTTACTTCCTCAGAATCTGATGGTTCAAGGATCGGTATTTTTGCGTGACGACCGTAGTGCCGGTTGTCTTGTTCATTCTGTGACGACCATAATCCGGGATCGTCTGCGGATATGATGATCAGGCCCCCGGTGACACCCGAGTAACCCATCGTGAACATGGGATCAGCCGCGACATTGACACCTACATGTTTCATCGCAGCAAGCGCACGCGCACCGCTGAAACATGCTCCGGCTGCGACTTCGAGTGCGACCTTCTCATTAACTGACCATTCTTTGTATATTTCGGGATATTTACTGATGTTCTCGATGATCTCGGTTGACGGTGTTCCCGGGTAAGCAGTGGCAACATGGCAGCCCGCTTCCCATGCGCCCCGAGCAACTGCTTCGTTCCCTGAAAGAAGTCGCTTCATCGCATGGTTATTATACATACATGGACCTGTGTGTCAATGAAGGCAGAGAACACGATACGCTATTGGTATATTTTCGTTTCTTCTTTGCCGCGAAGAACACGCAGGACACCACGGGCAAGTCCTTCCATTTCTCCTTCGCCCGGGTATACGAGGAAAGTGGGGCAGAGAAATCCAATCCATGATTTAAGTCGGTCGACGAACATGCCAGAATGCGCTATGCCGCCGGTGATGATGATCGCATCGATATCACCTTTTAGCACGACAGCAAACGCGCCGGCTTCTTTTGCGACCTGATAGATCATTGCCCGGTATGCCAGATCTGCTTGTTTGTCACCTTGTGCGATCCGCTTTTCTATTTCTTCCATGTCATCGGTACCGAGATACGATAGCATTCCCCCCTGACGGTTGAGTTTCTTTTTTAATGTATCGTAGGAATTTCCTTCTCGATAGGCGAATTTCAGCAATGGTATGGTCGGTAGGGTTCCGGTCCGTTGAGGGGAGAACGGACCATCTTCATTTGCGTTCGACGAGTCAACCTGTTGACCTTTTAAATGTGCAGCAACCGTGATACCAGTTCCAAGATGGATGATCAGGAAATTGCATTCGGGGTAGGATCTATTAAGCTCGTTGGCGGCTTTTTTTGCTACCATGCGGACATTGAGTGCGTGACTGAGAGCTTTTCTGGGGATTTCCATTAATCCTGACAAACGCGATATTTCCCAATATTCATCTACTGAAACCGGGTCGACAAAATAAGCCCTGATCCCGAGGTTGCTAGCGATCTTGTGAGCGATCAAAACCCCGAGGAGTGACGGGTGTTCGGATTGATAATTACCTTCCATGATATCTTTTAGCAGTAAACCGTTCACCTCATATGTTCCGGATTTAAGCGGTTTGAATGGACCACCGCGTCCTACCACGGCAGCGAGGGTGGATAAATCAATACCTCTGGTCTGTAATAGCTGCATGACCGCATTTGTACGGAGATCATACTGGTCAATTATCGCCGGGCAAGCCAGCAGATCATCTGTGTCATGACGGATAGTATCCTCGAATATAGAGTGTTCGTCCTCATAGAGCGCGACCTTTGTTGACCCAGCGCCTGGATTTATCGCCAGAATGTGATGTCCCATCATGCCTCCTTGATCATCTTCTAAAACCTATTCTCTTATATGATATCCAATGACCGATCCAAGTCAATCGAAAATCCGTTGACTAATAACTTCCTTGGCTGTATACTTGCAGATGAATATACTGATGTGTATGTGTATGATTTCTGCGAGCGCCGGCATAATTATTACGGATAATGTTCTGTTTTACGAAGGGAACCTGAAGATCACCACATTTTTTCTCGGTGACACTGTGACGATCGATGGATATCACGGTGATACAGTGCTGGTGCGTTTTAATGAGGCATCGGGGATACTGTTAAAAGGTGTTCTTATCGACCTTGATGCGGAGATAGCTGAAGAGCAACTTCTTGTTTTTGCCCGTGGTTACTATGACATGGGATTATTTCCCCAGGCGGTTCGGTTATTCGTCCATTTTCTGCACTTTTGCTCAGGCTCGCAGTATTATCCCGAAGCACTATTCTACACTGGACGCACATTCGATGCACTTGCCAGTCAGGGGGCCGGATATGATACTTTCCCTGGGATCACGATGAATGAAAGGACGGGTCAGTATTACTATACTGGCACGGCTTACAAGCAGATCCTCGAACAGTTCCCCGAGAGTCCATATGCTGCGGGTAGTGCATACTATTTGATCTTGAGTATGCGGGTTGCTCGCGAACCATGGAACGGATCGATCGATGTCATTGAAAAGGACCTGCAGCGCCTGCAAAATATAATTTCTTCGTATGATGAATTCGAAGAGCGTGCAGCCGTACTTCAGGAGATCGGTTTTGACTTTCGGGCACTTTTTGAGCTGAGCAGTGATAGGTCGTATCTGGATCAAGCCAAAACGGTTTTTCAGACGGTTATCCGGGATTATCCTGCTACGGTGCATGAGGCCGGAGCTCGGGTACACCTGTATGAGATCGAGAAAGGTATCTCTATTTACCAGTATTAGATAGAGTGTTCCCTGCTATCTAAAGAAAGGGTGAGAAAGGATCGGAAGCTTTGTTGATGTTGCATCTGTGCCTTCGAGATCCATCTCCTCGACAAGTACGGTCGGAGCTACCACTGACATCGGATATGCATTACCGTTTTCGTCCCGATAAAGGAAATTATATACGTAATCCTCGGTGCCGACTGCAATTATATCCCGGAGTACCCGCGTCGTTACATCAGCGAAATCTAATCCCCGGATCAGAGTAACCTCCTCTTTTGCGACATCGATTCTATATGCAGTTACCGGCATTGACAGAATCCCTTTCTCGCCACTACCTCCGCTCATTTTCTGGAAGTAACGCATATAGCGATCCTTGAGTGTGAGAGATTTGCTGGGCATGATCCTTGTGATGACAATACCATAAGGGATATCATAATCCCTGCAGATATCAAGGAGCATAGCCCCGAGGTCTTCCGTTTGATATTGTTCGTTTGGTGTAATAATAAGGTTTGATGGCATTCCAATGGTGCGTGGACCGTAGTCTTCATCCCGATACCTGGCATGACCATTGGTCATGGGAACGCGTTTTGTCGGTGTTCGGCTCATGAGAACCGATAATAGTTTTCCTTCTATTGCTACTTCCACTGGTTGGGCAAGAACTCCTTCATCGTCAACCGTGAAATGACCGACAAGAGGAGTATTATGCCAGGAAATAATGGTGGGATCGTCTATCGCAGAAAGGAAAGTGGACATGACCCGGCGTCCCATGCGTTTTGTAAGTGTCCCGAGTTCAGAAGCCGCGGATTGGGCGAGCATTTCATTTTCGAAAAGCGGTGTCTTGGGATCCGAGATGCCTTTGCCCAGGATTTGAAAAAAGAGTTCAGCTGCAGCCTGTCCAGTGAATAGCACCGGCCCAGAGTAATCCTCTTCTTTTTCCAGGTTTACCTGCAAAGATAATGTTTCCGCCATTGATTGGACAGTTTTTATCAACAAGGGCATATCAGGTAGATCTTCAGGTTCAAATCCGTAAAAACCTATTCTGTTTTCCAGGGGATCACCATCTTTGGACTGTGTCTTAGCCATTACCTCGATCATACTCAATTTCTGTACAGTCCTGCTTTGGTTACCTTCAGTGTCGAGAAAGTACCGTGTCATGGTCAGCGTTCTGAAGGTGGCTTCTGATTCATGGATAAGCGGGAAATCCTTGAATACATCGGAAATGCGGCAGGTGATCTCTTCCCAATAGTCATTGTCGATGTCATGGGTGCGCGTCGGTTCGAATACGCGGTTTTTTTCAACTCGCGCAAAATCAGGGACAGTATCCTTACGTGGTTTATTCTGCAGTGTGGCGATCTTCCGGGCATACCGTTCCAGGGCTTTTTTATAGGTTCCATCTGTTACTATCCATAGTGCCTGGCGAATTGCATAATAATCATCTTCGATTGGTAAGGGGGTATTATCCGAGTCAATGAGGTTCATGGACCGGGTTTGGCAGATGAAGCCGCTGTTATCCAGGTCATAGCTTCCCACCCGGACATTGACATATACATCACGACTATGATCATCACCTGAGTATATCATGCTGCCGAACTGAGACCGTATTTCAGTCACGTAACTGTCCTCAATTCGGTAGGAAATATAATAGGGACGTGTTTGCTTGTCGATTTGCAGTTTTTTAATGCTGCGTGCGAGTTCATCAGAGGCTGCCCGGTACAGGGCAGTGCTGTCGGGTATTTCTGCGGCCTGGGCACAAACCAGGACCAGGGTCAAGATGAGAGCGGCTTTCATGGTAACCTCCTTTGTACATTCGGCAGTTCAGGGGCAGGAAGTATCGGTGGTTTATCTTGTGCTTTTGCTTTCTTTTCGACCTCTATTTCGGAGACGAATATCGATGGTGAAATTGCAGAAACCGGTACCCAGCCTGATTCTGCGCCGCAGGTACCGTTGAAGATATCATAGTCGTCACCAGTCATTTGAATCTTAGAAAAAGATAAAAGAGGGGTTCCGACAATATCCACTCCACGGACTACTTCATCCGGACGTTCATCCACGTAGATACGCTTCACGAGTAAAGGTATAACCTTGAAAGATTGCGTGCCACTGCGTCCGGTACTGGTGAATCCACCTGATATATCATAGAAGATCAAACCATATTCTTTGTCCTGACTTCTGCATTCGTCGATCAATGCTACTCGTAGATCCTCGAATGTTGCTTCTTTATTTGATTTGATATACAGGACACCCTGTCGGGCAACGACGTTTTTACCATGTGAACGGCGCCCGTGTCCATTGGATTTTGGGAATCCTTCGATCGGTGAACGGCTCATCAGAAATTCCCGTAGTATTCCGTTCTCAACTACGGTCACCGATCGTGCGGCAACACCTTCATCATCGTGACGATAATGTCCGTTGAGATCTTTACCATTGAACATGGTCATCGTGGGATCATCGTAGATCGAAATGAATTCAGGGAGGATCTGTTCACCAACTTTTTTCGTGAATGTTTGGCCTTCGAATTCGCTTTTCTGCCGGTGACCTTCGATGCGGTGGCCGAAGATCTCATGGAAAAATACACCGCTTGCCTGGTTCACAAGGATCGCAGGTCCTGTATAGGGTTCAACGATCGGAGCATTACGCAGGGCATCAAGGTTCGCGATGATCGAGTCGATCTGAATAATGATTTCCGCATCATCCGGGAGCCTGGAGGGGTCGGTCGCATAAAAGGAATGTGAAAGGTATAGTTCCATACCATCATCGGCCATGGTCGCAGCATACACTGAAAGGCGATAGGTCAGACGGTCTTCCCGTATACGTGTACCGTCCGTATTGACGATAAAACGCACATATCTTTCAGCCCGTAGAGAGATTTGTGATTGGAATAACCATGTATGCGTACTGAAGCGGGATGAAAGGTCACGTAATCGCACATACCAGGGACCCAGATCGATATTAATGATAGCTGGCTGATCATCGGAGTTAATCGGTGAGACAAAGGAAAAATCCGGCGATGTGTCGGTTTCCGCAACCTTGACCTGTTTTTCTGCCTGGACTTTTGTGTAACGCTCCTGTGCATCTTTGAAGGCGCGGTCTGTTTCGATCCACAGGATCGATCTAAGGGCATCCGTGTCCTCCTCGATGGGCACATTGATGATCGACGGTATCCAATCGATGAAATCGAATCCTGTGCTCGAGCGGATCTCGTGAGTGTTATCGAGTTTAGGTGAACCAACCCTAACATCTATATCCAGATACCGGTTATGTTCGTCGTTGTCAAAGAAAATCGCCCCTTGAGATGCATTTAAATATATTTCATGTTCATCATAGATTTCATACTGGAGGAAATAAAGCGGTGCTGGTTGTGCCTTGGACAAGACTTTATAGGAACGTTCTAATTCTTGTTGCATTGCATCGAGGGTAGCATCGGTTGCACCATGCAACAGCGAAAAGATACACAGATAATAGAAGAAATAATTCATGGGTTTCCGTATCATATAACCTCCTTGCTACTGGTATTTGAATGATAACGAAATCGAATATACTGTCAAGCAGCGCGGTTCAATAAGAAATATGATCAGTTTATGCAACGATTTCATCTCTTGACATCCAGTCAGAATTCATTATACTTCGGTAGTTGATCTTTAACAAATAATTTCTCATCAAGAGAGGTTGAGGGAACGGGCCCAGTGATACCTCGGCAACCCGCTAGGGGCGGGTGCCAATTCCCGCCCGGAAGGGAACGATGAGTTTTCTAGAACGATGCTTTCCCACACGGGAAAGCATTTTTGTTTATGGAGGTGATATGAAGAGGACGATAGATGAGATCAATAAGAAAATAAAGAATGGCAAGGCGGTTGTGTGTACTGCCGAAGAGATCATTGATATTGCACGTACCGAAGGGATTCGAAAGACAGCTGAAACGGTCGATGTAGTAACCACCGGTACATTCGGCCCCATGTGTTCATCCGGTGCCTTTGTGAACCTCGGGCATTTCAAGCCGAAAATGAAGATCACCAGGGCATGGTTCAATGGAGTGGAAGTTTTTTGCGGAATCGCCGCAGTCGATGCTTATATCGGAGCGACTCAACTGCCAGATCACGATCCGGGGAACATGCCACATCCGGGATCGTTTGCATACGGAGGTGGGCATGTCATTGAGGATATGGTTGCGGGTAAGAAGATAAAGCTAAGAGCATCAGCATATGGTACACAGGATTATCCGCGTACCAGTCTGAATGCGGTGTTCACGATCAATGATATCAACGATGCGTTCTTGTTCAATCCGCGAAACAGTTATCAGAACTATAATGTTGCTGTCAACACGAGCAAGGAAAAGATATACACATACCTTGGTGTCCTGAAACCGAATTGTGGCAATGCCAATTATTGCTCAGCAGGACAATTATCACCCCTGTTAAATGACCCTGACTTCCGGACCATTGGTATTGGTACTCGGGTATTCCTCGGCGGTGGCATAGGATATGTTGCCTGGCAGGGGACCCAGCACGATCCCGGGGTGCTCCGCAATAAGAAGAATGTTCCGTCAGGCGGCGCAGGCACGCTCGCAATGATCGGTGATCTCAAGCAGATGAAACCGGAATGGTTGCGTGGTACATCGGTCATCGGGTATGGAGCAAGCCTCACGGTGGGGATCGGTGTTCCGATCCCGATCCTCAATAATGATGTCCTGCGTGCTGCCTGTATCCGAGATCAAGATATCGAAGCACCAGTGGTCGATTACTCATATGATTATCCGAACATGACCGGTAAGGTCATTGCCCGTGTTGATTACCACACATTGAAATCCGGAACGATCAAGATAAAAGGAAAACCGGTTCCCACATTTCCTGTTTCCAGTTATCCGAAAGCCCGGGAGATAGCATGTACTTTAAAGAATTGGATCGCACAAGGACATTTCTTGTTGAGCGATCCAGTGCAGGCGCTCCCGAGCCGGGAAACCGGTGTCACAGTGCGTCCATTTAGGGGTCGCTATACATAGGGAGGAATCGTGGATATATCTAAGAGGATCGTATTACATTACCCTCCATCGCTTACAGAAAAACCAATTGTGTACCAGTTGGTGAGAAGATACGATTGCATGTTCAACATTCTAAAAGCCCAATTCTCGGTCGAAGGTGAAGGAATGTTGCTCCTTGAACTTACCGGTACACAACGCAACCTGACACGCAGTCTGAGGTATTTGAAAGATGTTGGTATAAAGACCGAATTCTTGAGCCAGGATATCGTTCGGATCGACGAAAAGTGCGTACATTGCGGCATTTGTTCATCTGTCTGTCCGACCGCTGCTTTTTCGGTTACCGAACCATCGATGGAGGTTCGGCTGGAACCTTCCCGGTGCATGGGTTGTGAAGAGTGTGTTCGGGTGTGTCCCTATAATGCTGTAAAAGTATTACTAATATAGAATTGCGATGCAGTGTTTTGTATATCAACCGCGCCGGTATCGAAATATTTGCCATGTCGAGGGGCTCGAACAATATCGGGTGTGTGAGAAAGAGAGTGATCTTCTTGTTCTCGCAGACCATGACATTAGAGATCAGGCACAGAAACTCCTGCACACGATCCGACAGGAACTTACCGACTATATTTCGGTCCATCCAGAGTACGGTGCATCATTGAACCCTGTCCAGGTCCCAGCATATGCGCCATGGATCGTTCAATGTATGGCAGAAGCAAGTGCCCGTCTCGGGGTGGGACCAATGGCAGCAGTTGCCGGGGCGATAAGTGAGAGCATTGCGCAAAATCTTAATGCATCAGGATGTGATATCATTATCGAGAATGGGGGGGATATATTTGCATTTTTTAAAAAACCACTGAAGGTCGCGCTTTACGCTGGCTCCTCCCCTTTATCGATGAAGATCGGTCTGTCAGTTTCAGGCTGCGCTACCGGTATGAGTATCTGTACCTCCTCGGGGAGTGTCGGTCATTCGTTGAGCTATGGAAATGCCGATGCTGTGAGCGTCGTTGCCCGCGATGGTGCTCTGGCGGATGCGACCGCTACCGCACTGGGGAACAGGGTACAGAACGCGGCGGATATAGATGGAGTGCTTGATTATGGTATCGGGATCGAGGGTATTCTGGGTATTGTGATAGTCGTCGGACAACATATCGGCATTAAAGGTGATCTGGTCGAATTGTGTTGTATGTAGATTCTGCGCCGGGCTAAATTCCGCAGCGGCCGACAAGATGATAGGATCTTTTAGCGATCATACGATCTCCCGACATGAAAAGTATATGAGGATATGAATGCTTCATTGAAATCATAAACGTGATCGAAATCACTTATACTATCATCCTCAGTCTTGGTAAGTATCTTTGCCTTGACCATATTGAATACGATATTACCGATATCCTGTGTTTCAAACACTCCCCAGTGTGCAAGGACTGCTTTGGCCATTAATCCATAATGGTGGATCGCCAGGTTCTTTATGCCCTCTAATAATTCCTTGCCTGTTACATGGCGTTCGTTGCTGAGTGACTTGCGCGTATGGTCGAGTGCCTTGAGCACGAATAAATACGATTCAAGTTTGTACCGAGGATCGCTTTTTACGATGTCATTCAGATCTTTAAGTCCTTTCATTGTGTTTTATAGATGGAGAGCCAGGAAGTGATTAAGGAACTCACGGGCAAATATCGTGAAAGGCACCGCAACAACCGCACCCCAGAAACCAAATAACAAGCCACCAAGTATGAGTACGATCATGACCACAACCGGGTGCAATTTTGAGGCCCGACCAATGATCAGGGGACCGAGTACGAGGTTTTCCAAAAGCTGTTCTCCAAGGAATACGGACAGGATCTTTACCGTGTTGAGCAATGGATACTGACTGGTAAGCCCGATAAAGAGCGCGGGTATCAAACTCAGGATATAGCCAACATTCGGTATAAGATTGGACGCGCCGGCGATCAAACCGAGCAATACATAGTATTTGATCCCCAGTATCCATAGTGAGAACCCGACCAGTGAACCGACGATGAGCATTAGAAGCAATGTACCGCGGAAGAAACGGGCAAGTGAGATATTGAGTTTTTCAATGAATGATTCGATACGGGTACGTTCTTTTACCCCAAAAAGGTGCTTGAACCATTCAGCTATTTTTTCTCGGTCAGCGAGGAAAAGATAAGCGGATAATGGTATAAGGACGATATTGTAGATGATTATGATGATGCTGCCGATTCCTTTACCGATTTGACCAATGGTTGAGAATATACCGCTGATGATTCTGGAGAGATGGGTGGTGATCGTATTCGCCACGACATTGGGATCGATCTCGATGCCGATTTCTGCAAGGCGATTGATAAAAGTGCCAGAATACATCTGAAGATCCTGTATGATTGATGGGAGTTTTTCGATCAACCCCTGGAGTTCAGCAATAAGACCCGCAATAACGAGAAAAGTAACGAGGGGGATGATAGCAGTGATCGGTAGGATAAAGATCAGGATCGCCAGGATCCGGGGTATCCTTTTACGCTCTAAAAAACCGATGACAGGAGCCAGTATATATGCAATGCCAAGACCGATAAGGAACGGGATGAGAACCGCAAAGTACTGGAAGAAAAAATAAAGAAGAAAAAGGAGGATTGCCAGGAGAAATATCGGTCGTATTGTGGTGTTTCGTCGGTATGGCCAGAGTATAACGAGCCCAAGCAGGAGAAGCCAGAGTGGAGAGAAGATTTTTGACAGGATGATGAATACAGATAGAAGTATAATGGTGATTATATATATGATACGTTGCACACTTTATTATACTAAGAAGCATGACCAAATCAAGCCTTGACTTTGCCCAAGCGGTGAGTACAATTGCCCATGAATAACGCAGCTAAATACCTAAAATACGTACTTTTTTTGCTCTGGTGCATTATCATCGTGACATCATGCGAGCAGAAAGCGCTGGTCACGATACAGGGTGAACGTTATACCATTGATGATTTTACCGACATGCATCAATTTTCTCCCACTGATGATTCTTTACAGCGACGAGCATTGATCGAAGAATATGTCAGTCAGTTGACCATGATCCATGAGGCCCGCGATCAGGGGTATGAGGATGATCCCGTGGTCAAGGAAGCTTTTGAAACACATCGCAGAGATATCATTTCGCGGGGTTATTATGAGAAAAACGTACTCGATAAGGTGAAGGTCTCTGAAGCAGAGTTACGGGAACGCTATGCGCGTATGGTGGATATGTACCACCTTGCACAGATCGTATGTGAAAGCGAATCACTCGCCCGATATATTGATGCTCAGCTTAAAAAGGGAGCATCGTTCGATGATCTCCTGGTGTATTCGCTCGATACCCTGACAGAAAACGGGGATATCGGCGAGTTCTCGGCCGAGCAGCTTCCAATAGAGATCTTTGAACCTATCAGTGATCTCCGCGAAGGTCAAACTACCGAACCCATTCTTTTTGGTGATTTTTATTACATTCTAAAGTTGATAGAACACTCAAGCGCGGATGAACCGACATTTGCCGAGGTGAAAGAATACATTAAGAATGATCTCTCACGTCAGCAGGCAATGGAGATTGCCGATGAGTTCATACAACAGATCCTTGATGATGCCAAAATCGAATATAATCAGGAGGGATTACAGGCGTTGATCAAACCAGAATCATTATTGACCATGGACGATCTTAACCTGTGGGTCATTAAGAAATACGATTCAACCTATGTTCGAGTTCGCACACTTCGCGACGCGGTGTACTATCAATATACACAATCGAGGATAGATCCCAAACGGTTGATCGATAGGGTGTTGATACCGGACCTGATCTACGATCAGGCAATCGAAAAGCATTACGACGAATCGATCAAGGTAAAAGTGCAAATGGGGAAAGCCCTGAACATGTTGATGTACCAGAAATACTATTCGGATAATGTGCTCGAAAAAGTGTCGGTTGATTCTACTGAAGTTGTGCGTTATTACCAGGAAAACCGTGATGATTATCCGGAAAAATCACTCGAGGAAGCCTTTACTCTGATCCGAAGTACGTTACGGGAAAATAAGATCATTGCTTTGCGAAGCGATCTTACCTATCGTCTACGTGAACAGTATCAGCCAGTAATCCATGAGGATGCTGTAGAGAAAATCCTGAAGGAGGAATAGTGAAATATTGTATTATACTGATCGGTATTATTGCACTTCTCTCGTGCACACAGGCACCTAAAGACGTTATTGTTAAAGTCGATGGTTCATCACTGACCAAGACTGAGTTGCAGATGTACGTCACCGAAGAAAATTACAAACAACTACCAGAGGAAAGGATCCAGGAATTCTGTGAAACATGGGCAGACCAGGAAGTGCTCTATCTGGAGGCAAAAAAACAGGAACTCCATAAAGAAGATTCCATACGGATGGTCCTTGAGGAATACGAGAAGAACCTGTTAGCCATGGAACTTGTGCGACGTGAGTTCGGTGAGGCGAATGTGTCGGAAGAAGCAATCAGGCAGTATTTCGAAACACATAAGGAAGAGTTTCTGTATGCTGTAAAAGTTGCACAGATCGTGCTCCCCAGTATGGAATCTGCGCAGATGACACTAGATGAGATCAAGGCAGGGGCTGATTTTTATCGTCTCGCGAAAGAACGTTCACTTACCCGTCTGGAGAATCCGGAAAATCCTATGGTCGTTACCGAACTGTTGCAGCGGGGAATGATCGGTGATTTTGCGATCGAAGAGAAAGTTTTCTCGATGGATCAGGGAGAACTGTCCGAAGTTATACCATACGTCCAGGGAACGTTCTTGATCGTGAAGATCGTCGAGAAGCGGAAGATAAAGGCAAAAGCTGAATTGACCCGTGAACTCCGAGGACAGATATATAATCATCTGATCACCAAGCGGTACCAGGATTTCCTGAGTCAGTATGTTGATAGTTTGAAAGCCCAGTATACGATCACGATCGATCTTGCCCCATTGAAGGATTGATCGTATTGGATACTCCAGTTACAGCAATGTGACCATATGATCCTGGCTTTTTTCCTCCTTACGACATTCGCTGATCAGATCGCCGCATACGTGGGGAATGAGGTGATCCTTGAGAGTGAGGTTATTGATAATATGATCCTCATGGCGAGTGATCCTGCCGTACAGAATCTCAACCTGACGCCTGATAGTCTGCGTGATTACGTACTTGATGAGCTGATTTCTTATCGACTCATTATGCATGAAGCAGAAAAGGAGTCGATCATCATTTCTGAAGAGGAAATTGAACCACAGGTGAACCTGCGGCTTGAAGACGTAAAGAATATGTATCCATCTGAGGCCGATTTTCTTCAGGTTCTCGAGGCACAGGGATTAACGATCGATGACCTTAAGGAGAGTTATCAACGTAATATCAAGATGCAGATGGTGATGGACCGACTCATTTTCAAGAAGTTTTCAGACATCATGATATCCCCGATCGCGGTGCAGCGTTTCTATGAAAAAAACAAAGACAGTATCGCAGTCCGTCCGGGACAGGTGAAGCTTGCCCACATCCTGCTCGTTATGCGACCCGGTGAGGCTGCGCTCCAGCGAGGTTTTGAACGCGCACTGGAAGTGTACCGGTTACTTATGACCGGGGGTGATTTCAGTGTGATGGCGCAAGAATTTTCTGACGATCGGACCTCGAAATATAAGGGTGGAATGCTGGGAAAGATACGACGCGGTGAGACCCTTGAGGAGTTCGAAGGTATCGTATTCCAGATCAAGCCAGGTACGATCTCCCAACCATTTCCAAGCAGACAGGGGTACCACATCGTTGAAGTATTGAATAAGGGAAGTGATTGGGTACTTGCCCGACAGATATTGATAAAGGTTGATATAACCGCTGCAGATACTGCGCGTTATGAAAAAATCGGTATTCGCTTGGGGGATCTGATCAAGGAAGGCGCTAACTTTGATAGTCTTGCCGCGGTTTATTCGAATGCAGCCGAGGTTGATATCGGGGACTTCTTTATGAATCAACTTACCCCTCCTCTTGATACGATTATTGATAATCTAGAGCAGGGTGAACTCAGCCCACCTATTCTGACTCCGGTCGGTTACCATCTGGTTTATGTACGCGAAAAGATCCCGGGCAGTGTTCTTTCTTTTGATGAGATGAAGGATTATATTTCAAAATATCTGTATGGACAGGAATTACAGGAGCGATTCAATCAACTTGTAGATGAACTGAAGACAGAAGTTTTTGTCGAAAAATTCCCGATTTCAACCGTACTCGGCGGATCCTCAGACGACCTCATACAACCATAAGGTTTTTGAGGATTCTTCCTCTCAATACCACGGGAACTCCAGGAAACATTGACATGAACCAGGTCGCGATGTAAAATTGACTATGGAATCCCTTCGAGAAACCATATTGCATGAAAGCCACATAAAAAAATTATGTGATTTCAAGGAGCGACGGGAGTTATATTGTGTGGGCGGAACGATCCGAGATCTGATCCTTGGTATCGAGCCCCAGGATTATGATTTTGTAGTTTCAGGATCAGGAATTTCATTCGCACGGCTAATCGCCCGAAAGCTGAAGGGTGCATTCGTCGTGCTGAGTGAAGAAGAGGATGAAGCACGGGTGGTGATCGGTCGCAGGCATTATGATTTTATTGGTTTAAATGAACGCTCACTGAAGGAAGATCTTTTGCGCCGGGATTTCACGATCAATTCGATGGCAATGAATTGCAGCACAGGTGCCTTTCATGATCTGTGTAACGGTCTGAGGGATTTGCGTAAGGGCGTCGTACGACCGATACAGGAAAGAGCATTATTTGACGATCCACTGCGCGTCCTGAGAGGATTTCGTTTTGCCCTCGAACTCCAGTTCAAATTATCGCGGGATTTCTTTAAATATGCGCGCAAGGTTGAATTGAACGGTATCGCGGCTGAACGGATCGGTTACGAGGTTATAAGGATCTTTAGCGTGTTGAACAGTTTTCCTGTGATAAAGAGAATGAACGACCTTGATCTTTTCTTACAGATATTCCCCGAGGCCGAGAAGATCATAAATGATTCATACCTTTGGGGACATTCACTCGGTACCTATGAAGCATTGGAATGTCTTATGCGTGACAGTTTTTTCACTCAGATTGAACCGGAATTTTCTTCTTACTTCCATTATCCAAGAAAAATGTCATTGGTAAAACTCGCCGGTCTATTCCACGATGTGGCTAAACCGGATACGTTCCTGTTAAAAGAGGGTGAGGTACATTTCTATGGGCATGATGTAAAAGGAGCCCGCATTGTACATACACTCGGATGCAAAAGGCTCAAACTCTCCCGGCAGGATGTCGGGATAGTAAAGAAGCTGGTAAAGGAGCATATGCGGTTACACCTGCTGGCAACGAGCAATGGGCTCACTGATCGTGCGATAAGACGATTTTTCCGGGATCTTGGTGATGACTGGTTAGGAGCGATGATGATCGCGTGGGCTGATGGTTTTGCTACCGCCGGGTGGACCCAACATCTGGAGCGGATGTTCAAACGCATGATCGAGTTGAAACGAACTGATGAAGCCAAACCGAATATCGAAAGGATGGTGACTGGTTATGATCTCATTGAAATGGGTTTTGCGCCCGGGCCCAAGTTCAGGATTATCCTCCAGGAGTTATACGATCTACAATTGGAAGGCAAATTAATGAGTAAGGAACACGGATTGGAGCTAGCACGTACGATCCATGAACGTCTGTAGATATACAAAGGAACGTGTTTTACAGGGAGGAACTTCATGATACGTTTTGGAATCGTTTTTATTGTTTTTATATGTTTATCCGGAACCATGTTTGCTCAGATAGAGGAAGTGCCTGCATCACGCAGTGAAGCAGGAAAACTTCAGGCGGAAGAAAGAGAAAGCATGTCCGAGGGGATGAATTTGGAGGATGACTCCATCCCCGCGCGAGACAAACGGCTGTCAGAGCAGGAGACCGAGCAGATACGAAACTTTATCACGATCAATTCAACGATCATAATTATCGTTGTGTTGGTCGTTGCACTGGTATTATTTATAATTGTACGACGAGTACGGAGGAGCAAGAAACAATGAGTATGCTTTGCTTATTGATGGTGAGTATTTCCGGTATTTCGATCCACCAAATCGAACACAAAATGCACAGGGTATATGCCGAATTTACACCGATCTCGTCGAGTGTCCAGTCCTTCGGGCCCTTGGCTGACCAAATTCAAACATTGATCAAGGATTACTACGGGTATTGCCCGTACTGGATCGACACCACATACTACCAGTACTTTCAAATGGATCTTATGACCCACTGTGCCTATTTTTCAGTTGACATCGATCCAGTGAATGGTTCACTGGGGGGTATCCCCAATGTGAGCAGGTTCCAAAATATCCGTGACAAAGCTCATGCGCAGGGAGTGATCGTTCATATGACCTTCACGCTGTTCGGTAATTCCAATATTATATTGTTCTTGAACAATAGCATCGCTCGTCAGAATGCGATAGATAATATGACCAGTTTTGTCGCGAACTATGGGATTGAAGGTGTGAACATTGACTTTGAATTCGTGACCGGTTCTGTTCGGGATAGTTTCAGCCTATTCATGATGGATCTTACACAGGAGATGTGGAATCATCCGGGTGGTCGAAAAGATGTTTATATCGCTGCACCGGCTGTTCCTGAATGGTATCCCGGATACGATATTGCGCTACTCTCTGATCACAGTGATGGTTTATTCATTATGGCCTATAATTTTCATTATGCTGGATCATCGGTCGCCGGACCAGTCTCACCGTGCGTGCCGAGTTCTTTCTGGGGACAGTATTGTTGCGCTCGTTCCATTGGAAGTTACTTAGCATACGGTGCTGATAGTACAAAATTACTCCTTGGTGTGTCCTACTATGGTTACGACTGGCCGACTGAAACAGGAGATATGGGCAGCAATACAACCGGAACAGGCAACGCGCGCATTTACTATTTTGCTTATCAGGAGGCGCTTGGCTATGGCCGTATCTGGGATGATCAATCGCTGACTCCATGGTACCGCTACAACACGGCTGGATGGCATCAGTGTTGGTATGACGATTCAGTTTCACTTGATGTAAAACTCGGTTTGGTGATCGATTCCCTGATTCAGGGAGCAGGCTGTTGGGCATTGGGATACGACAGGAGTTATGATCACCTGTGGAATGCGATCAGACGCCGCTTCTGGGATCCGTCGATGATCAGTGAATATGATCGTATTCATAGTCAGAATGTGAACATACGCAATCCAGTAAGTTCAACATCATGGATAGTCGAGGGTTTTGCATTGGGAAACCGTTATGCAATTAAGCTCTACGACCTGACCGGTCGTCTTATTAGAGAAGTCATACATACAGGTTCAAAGGAAAGAGTTCTTGGATCTGATCTTGGGGCGGGTGTATACATTATATCGATCAGCAACACTGGTTGCACCTGCAGATTTAAAGTGGTAAAAATAAATAATTAAACACAGTACCGTCGTCGGTATTGACGACGCTGCTATTTCGGATATAGTTGCCCATGAACGAGAAAAAACGCGTCTTCAGCGGGATACAACCATCAGGTAGGTTACATATCGGTAACTATCTGGGGGCGATCTGTAACTGGTTACCGATGCAGGATGAATATTTCTGCATTTATGGGATCGTTGATTATCATGCGATGACCGTACGCTTTCAACCTGCAGAAATGGAACAAAGCATATTCAATGCTGCGGTGGATTATCTTGCAGCTGGTATCGATCCGGATAAGAGTATTCTCATGCTGCAATCGACTGTTTCAAGTCACACTGAACTTGCCTGGATCCTGAATACCGTTACGCCGATCGGGTGGCTGTCGCGTGTACCTACATTCAAGGAAAAACGCAAGGCAAACCCTGATTATGTCCACATGGGGCTATTCGATTACCCTGTACTAATGGCGGCAGATATTATTCTGTACAAGGCCGAGGTTGTACCGGTTGGTGATGATCAAGTCCCGCATCTTGAATTGACCAGGGAGATAGCCAGGAAATTTAACGGTTTGTTTGGAAAAACGTTTCCAGAGCCCAAGGCAAAACTTGGTAATGTGCCGCGTATCCTTGGTCTTGATGGTGTCAATAAAATGAGCAAGAGCTTAAATAATTGCTTGTATCTGGACGAAACAAAAGATGAACTCTGGGCAAAACTTTCCTCCGCTGTTACTGATACGAACCGTAAGCGTCGATCCGATCCGGGCAATCCGTTAATATGTAATATCTATACGATACATAGAGGATTCTCAGGTGCAAAAGACCTTGATTATTGTGAGCAGGAATGCCGAACAGCTGGTATTGGCTGTCTTGACTGTAAAAAGATCCTGATGGAGAATATAAGCTGTGCTCTTGGACCATTACAGGAGAAACAAAAAGAAATACGCAGTAAGCCATCGTTCGTATATGATATTCTCAAAGACGGCCAGTGCCGTGCTGGAAAGATCGCGGCTGCGACCATGAAGGAAGTATACGAAAAAATAGGCATCAGCAAGTACCACTGATCCCAAAAACCATCTTCACCAGGAACCAGAAACCCTCTACAATAGACGCTATGGGCTGAGCGCTACACGACCACCTTTAGAATCTTTAATCTGAGATTTTACATCAATAAGGTTTTACTTCGTCGTCATACAGCGTTGCTGCGACCGACTGTCCCATTAATTCGACTGAAACAATGAGCCGTCTCCGTTTACGGTCTTCCTTTGTTAGAATACCGATCGCACCAGCCAATGCTCCTGCAATGACCTGAACCCGGGATCCTACCTGTAAATAGGGCAGAGGGTAAAGGTTACGATCACTGTTTACAAAAATACGGATCGATTCGATATCATCAGCGGGAACAGGCATGGGTCGTCCATTACCGCATATATGAACCAGACCTGGTGTTCTGTAAGTTTTCATCCAATTGTCGTAAACCTCGTTGAGTTCAATAAAAAGATAGTTGGGGAAGAGGGAGCGCTTTATCAGGATCTTTCTGTCTCTGCGCCTGCTCGGTACGATGATCGTTGGCAGGAAAGTCTTTACTCCCTTTTCAGTCAGTAATTTATTGACCACCCGTTCATGGTTACATCGTGTGTAGGCTGCGTACCAGCTCATAAATACTCTCTTTAGTATACGCTAATAACAGACATTGTCAAGTTATGGTAGAAATCCATGGGTCTTGTACCAGCGGATTGTGTTCGCCATTCCTTGCGCGAGGGTGAATTGAGGTTGGAAATCGAATTTCTTGAACAGGTTACCAGTCGAGCAGAGCCAGTACTGGCATGCGAGTTCATAGATCTTGTCCCTGCGAATGAGTCTTTTCGCTGGATGGATGAATATTTCATTGAGGATGCTGTAGAGCATTGCGATCGATTTGGGGATACGTATGATACGGACGGATCGACCGATGATCTCTGAGATCGTTTGGACGACCTTGGTGAACTGATAGCAATGACCATCATGGACGAAAAACGTTTCGTTGTCATAGGAACCCTTGGAAATACATGCAAGCATGAGGCGCACGAGATCACTTACATGGATAAGATTGAGGTATTTCTCCCCGAATCCAATGACTGGACAAATGCCATGGGCGATCAATCTGATATAACGCAGCATATCCATGTCAAAAGGTCCATAGACTGCAACCGGTCTGAGAATGATGTAGTTCAAACCACTTTTTTTAACGATATCCTCGGCCCGTTTCTTGGTTGATCCATAGTATGATATCGGGCGGGGCAGTTCATCTTCGCATATCGGCTGTTTAGTAGGGCTGGGTCCGCTGACCGCATTCGTGCTCAGAAGGAGTATTTGCTTGACCGCATTACGTTCCATCGCCTGGACAAGATGGAGGGTTCCCAGGGTATTTGTTTGATAATACTCATAATACGTTACTGCGTTTGTGCGTGCAGCGCAATGGATAACACTATCGATATTGACCAGTGCATTATCCAATCCCTTATCAGTATCGAGGTCGCCGTAGACGATTTCGATGTTCGGGTATTGTTTGAGATGGTCGATATTGGACGAGGTGCGGACAAGTGTCCGTACATGGGCATGCCCTACGAGCTCACTGATAAGATGCCTGCCGATGAATCCAGTGGCTCCGGTGACAAGTATACGATATTTCTTGGGAATATGGTGTTTGGTCACCGATTCCATAACTTTCGTTGAAAGTGAGTGCTTTCGTTTATGCGACAGGGTTTAAAACCGATACGATAACGAGAATTTACGGTTCACCGTAGTGAAATCATATATTGCCTGATCGACCCCGACATCAAGCGAGAAACCGGAAGCATGGATACCACCACCAAAGGTCAGTCCTTCTCGTTTACCTTCACTGTCAATGAAGTATCCGCCTCGCAGTTTGATGAAGTTGTAATAATCGATCTCAAGCCCAACCGCTTTCCATGCTTCCTCAAGTTCGTACCGAATATTCTCGAAAAATGAATTGTCTTGGTCTGCGAACATTCCCACCAGTATCTTTGTGACATCTGCGGTAAAAGCGACTCGGATGATCCGGGAGTTCACCGGTTGTAGTTTAAAACCAGCACGTAACGTATAGGGGAGTGGATCAGATGTGCCGCTTTGTGTGTAGCTGATATTCGGGCCGATATTCTGCAGGCTTACACCCAATGAAGCAAAACTCCATGGTTTATAAAGGACACCGGCATCAAACGCATAGGCGATCCCGATACCGCCCGACTGAATCCCGAGATTTGGCAATCTGCCCCAGACCCAATCCGGGACAAGGAATGAGTAAATGAATTTCCATCCGATACCCAATCCAAGATTGGATTTCAATGCAAAACCATAGTTCAAACCAACTGATATATCAAAGGTTGTATATTCTCCGATGTAAGTACCCTGTTCATTGCGTACTTCGGTTTTGCCTGTTGTCAGGTATATGACATTGAAACCGATAGTGCCCACCTTTATGGGTTTTGCTACTCCCGCGAACTCGTAATACATACCTTGATGTAAACCCGGTAACCAGTTGGCATGCTGCAATGTCACTTCTGTTTCCTTGAGGAATGCAAGTCCGGCCTGATTATAGTAACATGCAGTGGGATCATCAGCGATCGCGGTAAAAGCGCCACTCAGGGCAGTCGGTTTCGCCCCAGGCCATATCATGAGAAACACTGCGCCTGGGCGTGATGCTCCGAACAACATGGAACTCACGATTAAAAAAAGAAGTCCAAATTTATGCATCAAAAACCTCCATATCTTATATTGCTATATTATAATGAACTTGTTCTATCTGTCAAGTCAGGAATTTTCAGGATTTCCTCCCGATGAAGAAATCGCCCCGGGTAGGTGCTTGACAGCCGAAAAACAGATCGTATACTGAGACGTGGAAGAGAGAGGGAAAGTAATCAGGATCGATGAAGATACGGTCGAGGTGGCGATCGATCCGAGCGATGCGTGTGCGAACTGTCCTGCTTGTCATTACTGCCGCCCGTCCGGTACCAAGCGCGTGATCACAGCGGTGAATCCTGGGGATATTTCAGTCGGTGATGAGGTCTTTGTAACGATGATCCGCCGGCACAGCCTTATTGCCATATTCGCTTTTTTTGGATTACCAGTTATGCTATCTCTCATTGGTCTATTGATTGGACAACATTACAGTGAAACTGGTTCACTGATCATTGGTTCTGGAGGTTTTTTGCTGGGATTGATAATCGCCAAGATCATTAACGATATCCTTGGTTCAAAACGTGGATTTTATCCTAGGATCGATAAAATCAGCGAAAAATGACAGTCTTGACTTTATTGGCAATACTGATATAATTTTCAAATGGAGGCATAATGCTGTTTTTTGTGTTCCTTTTGTTTAATACTGTGGGGTATGAACATCTCCTGGTCGATCCTGTAGCAGAACGCGTAGGTATGGGGTACGCTCAGATCGGTGATGGCTACAATGTTCACTATAATCCTGCAGGATTAGCATATAATGTTACACCATTTTATTCTGCATCATATTGCAGTTATATAGGTGGAACCCACTTTGGATATCTTGGATTGGAACGAAGTCAATTCGGCGTTGGTATCAGATATTTTAACAGCGGTAGCATGAAAAAGACCGATGTCCTGGGTCAAGAATATGGTACTTTCGGAGTTCATTTCATTGATCTGGCTGTCGGCAAGGGATTCTTTTTCAATGATTTTGTCGTCGGATTGTCTTTGAAAGGTCTTTATACGCGGATTGATACCCTGTATTCTCTTGGTGTCGGAGTGGATGTCGGTGTTTTGTACCTGATCCCAGAACCCGAGATCCAATTAGGATTGACCGTAAAGAACATCGGCACCGGCGTAAAACCATATATCGAGGAGAACGAGTTGTTGCCCTATGAAGTGAATATCAGTGCAATGAAATATCTCCCTTCCGGATGGATCGGTCTCGACGTTGTGAAACCAGCCCTTATGGATTTCGGACTGCGGTTCGGTGCAGGGTATTCTGTCTTCGAGGGTTTCGAGTTAAAAGCCTCATACAGCACCTTCTATTCTTCGATGCAGACAGGAAGCAGTGGTCTTGATTTTCTCGCCGGACTCACAGTTGGATTTGGTGTGAGTCTGAAGACCTTCAGTATTCACTATAGTTATGCTCCTTATTTTGATCTGGGGAGTGGTCATAGATTATCATTGAGCTTAGGAGGATAAATGTCAAAAGTAACCTCAGCACTTATTCCGTTGATCCTCATTATTCTTCTCTCGGTATTCTTTTATTTGAGCCCGCGATTCATCTCACAGCCAGCGGTCAGTGGTGGCGAAGCTCTTGAGGTAGTGGTCAATAAACGCTTTATGAATGTCGGTAATCTTATCGCGCATGCAACCTTCGTTGAGGATGCGATGATAACCGGTCAATCACTGAATCTGACTGAAATTATCGCCCGGCTGATGCGTGATGAAAAAGAGATAACCTATATTCACTTCACAGATGCGGATGGAGAGATACTGGCATCGAGCGATCAGAACATGGTTGGCAAGACTTACGAATCAACACTGCTGAATTCTGGCTCGAGTGTCGTGAAGAAAAGCAATGATATATATGAAGGAGGCTTTGCCATTTCGATCGGCAAGACTGTTGTCGGAGCCTTGTATTTTGGCGCTCGCCCTGATATACCAGCGATCAGTGTCAGTGCATCATCAAGTCCGATTGTCCTGGCGGTTGGGATTGTTGTCGGTATAATCGTGTTCTTTATTATCCTGGCAATGCAACGGAATCTTGAATCTCATATCGTAGATGATATCAATAAGCGTCAGGAGGAGGTGTTCTCGCCTAAGATAGAGTCCCTGAAGCGTGATCAGGAAAGTGCCCAGAAGGATTATGATCGGTTGCAGGAACAGATCACTGCATCCCAGGAGAAGTTAAATGCTGTTAAACAGGAATACGAAGCACAGAAAAAGGAGATCGAATCCAATCCCGTCGTGCAATCCATCGAAAAACTCAAGGCGAGTGAGACTGAGTTGCTCAAACGCCTCGAGAAAATAAAAGAAGAAGAACAACAGTATAATAAAGAAGTCGTGCTGTTGAGCCAGAAGAGGGAGGAAATAAGGAGTGCATTGGAGGCTGAGAAAAAGGAAGAACGTACTTTACACGAAAAACTCGATCTCATTAAGAAGAAGATCCTCCATCTGGAGACACCAAAGAAATAGAGCAGGTAGGATACATATAACATATAATACTACTGCACGGTGTGTGCAAATATAGCATGAAGAGCCAGTATATTCATGAACTACAGGCAGGCGAAACCGTTAAAGACATTTTTATGCTGACCCGTAAGATTATGAAGGAGAAGAAGGATGGCGGGTCTTTTGCTATCCTGGAATTCACTGATAAGAGCGGCAGTATTGAAGCGATCGCCTGGGATTCCACAATCGATAGCGTAAGGACTGCATCGGTTGATGATGTGGTCTTCATCACAGGTACAGTAAATGAATATAATGACCGATTACAGATAACCGTACAGTCATTAAAGCGTGTTGATGGGAAAAACATCGTACCAGAAGATTTTATTCCAGTCTGTACCCAGGATATCGAAAAGGTCAAGACAGAGATAAAAGTATATCATAAACGGGTGAAGACTAAGTGTCTAAAAGATCTGCTTGCTGCGTTCTTTGATGACGCTGATTTTGAACATTTGTTCTATATCGCTCCAGCAGCAAAAAAAATCCACCATGCATGTCTTGGGGGTTTGGCTGTGCACACTCTTTCAATGCTCAAACTTGCCATGCATATCCAGTCGGTGTATCCATTCCTCGATCTGGATCTTCTGATCACCGGTTGTACTCTCCATGATATTGGAAAGATCCATGAATACTCCTTCATAAAAAGAATAGATATGTCAACTCAGGGTAAATTACTTGGACATATCGTTATCGGACACGACATGGTCTCATCAAAGATACGGAACATTAAGGATTTCCCGATAGATGTCCGTGATAAACTGCTGCACATGATCATATCCCACCATGGACGTTTGGAGTGGGGCTCGCCGCGGGTTCCTCTGTTCGCGGAAGCACTGGTGCTGCACCATATCGATAATCTCGATTCCAAGGTCGCTATATTACAGGCAGAACTGGCGAAAAATGAGCATACGCACAGGGCATGGAGTGATCATAATAATCCTCTTGAACGCGAGCTTTTTCTACAGTAATGGACCAATTGTGGATTGACATTTCTTGAAGATAAAGAGCATAAAACTCTACGGTTTCAAGTCGTTCCCGGATGATACAAATCTAGCACTGAACGCGGGAATCACAGCATTTGTCGGTCCCAACGGGAGCGGAAAGTCAAATATCTTCGACGCACTCAGATGGGTTTTTGGCGAGCAGAGCATGAAAGCCCTGCGCTGTGAACGTATCGAAGATTTGATTTATGTCTCACCGGATATGCTGAACGATGCAAACTTCACCGAAGTGTCTTTGACTATCGATAATGAAGATTATTTCCCTCAGTTTGGGGGGGAGTTTGAGATAAAACGGCGTTTCTATAGATCTGGCGAGAGCGAGTTTTTCCTTAATCGGGTCAAGTGTCGTCTTGCGGATATTCAGGCATTATTCTTGAATTCAGGAACACTTACTTATTCGTTTTTAGAATTATCCGAGATCGAGAAGATCATCCACGGTGATACAAAGCAGATGTTCGATGATGTTTCCGGGATCTTAAGGTATCAGGAGCGGCGGGAGCAAACAAAGAGACGCTTGGAGGTAACCGAGCAGGACTTATTACGGCTTGAGGATATTATTCATGAGATGCAGCGTTCAGTAAGGAGCCTTCGCCGTCAGGTTCGTCAGACACGCATGTATCATGAACTCCGTGACGAACTAAGAACACTCACGCTGTATACGTTGAAGCATGAGTACCAGCAAGCCGAAAGAGATTATAACGAGAGACAAACCCAAATAGCCGAAAAGGAATCAAAGCGGCAGGCGATCGTGCATCAGATGCGTCAATTGCAGCAGCAGCGTGAAAACTTTAAAGAACAGATGCACACTCTTGAATCTCAGAAACAGGGTACGCTTGAACGTATTCAGGAGGTTATTGGTGATATAGAGCATTTCCGCGAGGCGATCGCAGAACAGGAGAGAGAAGCTCAGCATATCATTCTTTCGAATGAGCGCATCATTACGAGCATCAAGGAAAAAGAAGAGACGATCGCACAGAACCAACAGCAGCTTGATAGTTTTTATAAACAGTGTCGCGGAACAGAAGATCTCCAGCGCCGTGAACAAGAAAGCATTTCGAGGATACAAGCCCGTCTTGAGACCATAAATACAGAGTTCTTCACCTTGAGGGAAAAAATCGAAACTGCACACGCGAAAGAACGTGAATGTACTTCCTCCATACAGAAACTGCGTCAAGAAAGTGCAAAATTAGAGTTCGAACAAGAAAACAAGAACGAGTTGCTTAAGCGTATCCAGGAAGAACATGCTCAGAAAAAAAATGAACAGGAGTCATCCCTGAGAGCACAGCGTGATATCGAGGAAGAACTCGATGGTTTGAAAAATAGCCAGAACGATTTGACCACAAGACTCGATGATGCCGTACAGTCGTGCACTGCTTTGGAAAAATCGCTTGCTGAACTGGAAATGGATCTTGCTGCACGGCAGGAGGCAAAAGCGGATTGCAAGGTGGCAATCGACACACTCCGCAATCGCATATGCGAAAAGGAGAACAGCAAAGAAATCAAGGGTATTTTTCAGTCTCAATATCATGGTTTGTTGCGGGAGAATATGGATGTTGTATCCGGGTACGAATCGGCGGTTGATATTTGTCTTGGATATCTACTGAATTACTACATCGTTACCGGGTCAGTCGACGAAAAATTCGATAAACTCCCGGATGGACGATTCGGGTTTGTATTTGTGGATGAAATGAAAAAGGCACTACCCCAGGGTGATCATCCTCAGGGAACTACACCACTCGGAGAGTATATCACCTTTCATGCACAAATGAAGCATTGTTCTTCATTTTTGTCGGATTACCACGTAACAGCATCATTTGATGAAGCCCTTACTTTATCAAGGCAGTATCCAGAATATGGTTTTGTGACCCGGGATGGACTGTTAGTCAAACATGGGACTGTCGTGGTCGAGAAAGGTGAAGTCGGTTTTTTCAAGATAAGTCAGAGTCTCAATGAATATAAGGAAAAATTCGAAACACTGAAGAACGAGATTCTTTTCACTGTTGAAGAGCGAACTCGCGTGAATCAAGAGATTGATGCCATTCGCGGGCAGGTGGAAGGATTGCGGGAGCAAGTGTTCTCGATGAATGTTAAGAAATCCGAATGCTCCTTAAAAGAGAATCAGATCATACGTTCGGTCGAGAAAATAGGCAATGAATTAAAATCTTTGGAAGATGATCAAAAGCTGTTGAAAAATGATCTGGAAAAGCTCGCAGCGCAGAAGAATGAATTGATGCAAACGCTCGATAGGCATGAATCAGAATTGCATGATTGCAACAAAGAAGTGACCGATCTTACCGGCCGGGCTGAGGTGGCTGAAAGAGAGATGAGTGAAAAGAACGCACATTTAAATGAGAAGAAACTGGAGACGGTGGCACTTGAGGAGCGTTTAAGCAGCACCAGGACCAGCATTGAGGTTCTTGAAAAACAGAATCAAACGATCGCCGCGGAGATCGATGTTCTGAAGCAGGAGAATGCAGCGCAGGCATTGCTGGAGGTGGAAAGGAAGATTGCGGAATCGAAGGAAAAACTTGCGGTTAAAGAAGGAGAAAAATCGACAATTGAAAAGGAATTGCCTGAACAGGCCAGTAAGGAATTGGCGCAGAAGATCAACGAGATTTTCGATGCAATGGATACGCGTCAGAAAGAACAAGAGGGTTACCAGAACGATATTATGCAATTGAAATACGAATCGTTCCAGGCCAGTCACAAACGGGATGAAACATACAATAAAGTTCGAGATGAATTCAAGATAGATCTAAGGGATTATAAGATCGATGAAGAGATAATGGATCACGAAACACGGCTTATTGAGGTCAGGGGGAAGCTTGAAAAACTGGGGGTAGTCAATCCTCTGAGCCTTGAATTGCACGAAAAGGAAAAGAAAAGACTGGATGAATTTTTAACGCAGCGCGACGATATTATCGCCGCAAAGAAGAATCTTCTGGGGTCGATCGAAGAGCTTGATACGCGTGCCCGCGATCGTTTTGTGAGCACATTTTCCCAGGTGAAAGATCAATTCAACTATGTTTTCTCAAATTTTTTCGAGGGTGGTCATGCAGATCTGGTGCTGAGTGACCCGGGCAACCCCCTTACCTCAAAGATCGATATCATCGTGCGCATGAAGGGAAAACGGGTTAAGAAGATCAATCAATTATCCGGGGGAGAAAGGACCCTGCTGGCGATCAGTCTGCTCCTTGCGTTTTATCTGGTAAAACCAGCACCATTCTGTATTCTCGACGAGATCGATGCTCCTCTGGATGATGCAAATGTTGTTCGTTTTAATAAATTCCTGCGTGATCTTTCACAACGAACCCAGGTTGTGATTATTACACATAACCGGGCAACCATGGAATACGCCGATTACCTGTACGGACTCACCATGGAGATCCCGGGGCAGAGTAAGATAGTATCAGCGCGGCTTGCGGACCTTGAACAGCTGGATGCACATGTTCAATAGGTTAAAACAGGCACTGAAAAAAGCGACATCCTTATTTTCCCGTGCACATGAAGCGCCCGAGGAAGAAATCGAAGAGATCCTGTTGCAGGCAGACGTGGGTATTAAATATACAAGAATAATCATTGATGCTCTGCACCAAAACACCGGTGATCCAGTGCATATTATAAAAAAAGAGATCGTACGTTTGTTGACTAAACCTTTGCCACTCATCGGTGATGATTTTCCTGCTATCATTCTGGTGTGTGGGGTCAATGGTTCCGGAAAAACAACGACCGTTGCAAAACTTGCCGGGTTTTATAAAAATGCCGGGAAGGTTCTTCTCGTATGCGCGGATACGTATCGTGATGCGGCAAGCGATCAGTTAAACATCTGGGCCCAAAGAGTGCACGTTGAAATCGTTGCTTCACAGAAAGGTCAGGATGCTGGTTCTGTTGTTTTTGATGCAATATCAAAAGCCTGTTCACGATCGATCGATACCGTGGTAATTGATACTGCCGGACGGTTGCATACCCGGAGTGATTTGATCGAAGAGTTGAAAAAGGTAGTAAGGGTGATCGACAAATTCCGTTCTCAAGGATCGTACTATACGCTTTTAACAATCGATGCCACGCTTGGTCAGAACAGCATTCAACAGGCGCGTGTTTTTAAACAGGACATCGGTATCAACGGATTGATACTGACGAAAATGGACGGAACCGCAAAGGGTGGTGCGATCATCCCGATCTGTAATGAGCTCGAGCTGCCGGTTATATTCCTCGGTTTTGGTGAGGGGATCGATGATATCATTGAGTTTGACGTGCAGGAATTTGTCGACGCGCTTTTTACATAAGGTCATCCGAACGATACAAGATAAGAACCAACGAATGCAAGGACAATACCCGCAATACGTATCCGGTTAACCGGTTCTTTTAAGAAGATACCAGCAAAAATGAAAATGAATATCGTGCTGGTCTGATTCAGGGCAGATGCGACCGATGCCTGGGCAAATTTCATCCCACCAAGCCATAGAAGCATAGCAAGATAAGCTCCAATGACCGATCCGGTGATCGTATTGCTCCAACTGCGTGTGGTTGTGAGAGACCAAACAAGGCGTTTTCGTTGGGGATGTAGTCCCACGATTAAGCCGAGGGCAATGATACCGCCTATAAGTCGGACCTGGGTTACCCAGATAAGCGGCGATGTTTCCAGGATGGGTTTCATTATGATCACACTGATCGCTGAAGCAGCAGCAGCAAGAACACCGAGCAGGATACCGGAAACCAGCTGTTTTTTCTCTACCGGGGTCTTTTCCTTTTCGTTTGTGGCTATTAATATGGCAATTATGATAAGCAGGGCTCCGAGCAATTGCAGGATAGTCAGGTGTTCATGCAGGAATATTATCGAAAGCACAATGATGAAGGGACTGTACATGCATACCACAATTCCAGTCCGTCCTGCTCCAAGGCGGTTAAGACTGGCAAAGAGCAGGGTATCACCTATGCCTATGCCGATTATGCCACTTAAAGCCAGGATTGCATAACGAATGATCGGCTCAGACCTGAATAGTTGTTCGCCAAAAACATATGTCGTGGGGATAAAAAGCAGTATGGCAAGCAGGTTTTTAAATGTATTAAGCGTAAGCGGATGCACCCGCTCGCCACTTCTCCGGAATAAGATAACGGCTAATGCCCACAGAACAGCACTGAATAAAGAAAGGGCTTCTCCAATATATGGTATTTGCGGGAGCATCCGCTATTATAGTGAAAAATTCTACGCCAGCAAGACGTTAAGCATTACCTCTGCTATATCACTCGGTATGCGTGTCGACTCATGAGCGGTGGATTGGTGTTGTTGATTTTGATTAAATGCGCATGCGGAAGAAGCCTTCTGCATACTGATACCCAGCATGTTTGCCTTCATCGGCTGCGCGTTTTGTGATACGTTGTTCCCAACGGTACAGGTTCGTTAGCTGGCTTTTATGTTTTTTTATTGCACTGATCTTTCTCCCCATAACTTCCGTGATATCATGAAAGACCATGGGATTATCTGTGGGAGTGAGTAATAACTCGCGTGACCGGTGTCTAGCAAGACCAATTTCCATCATCGCTGGTGAGAAATGCCAGTCACGTGCGATCATAACCGCATCGATGACCGCAAGTCCGGTCGCACGATGATCGGGATGGAACTGCCGACGCCACGGATCGTGTGTTATTATGGAGTATGGTTTTAAATGACGGATGAGCATTGCGATCTCCAGCGCAAGAGTTCTATTTTGCGCAATTGAACCATCCGGCTGACGCAGGAAAACGACTTTTTTAACACCAAGATAGCGTGCTGCCGCCCGTGCTTCTTTTTCACGGATCGATGCGATCCTGTGGGGCGAAGCATTACGAGTCCATGTTCCTTTATCACCGCTTGAAACAAGTATGTAATGTACGTCATTATCACGAGTCCATAGCGCGATCGTTCCACCGCAGGCGAGTTCAGGGTCATCAGGATGAGCCATTACAATGAGTCTAGTTGTTGATGATCGTTTCATATGTTGCACGGTAGATTGAGACGATATTTGACCAATCATATAGTAACGCTTTGATCCGACCCCTGGCCCCAAGATCCATGCCGGTCGTTTCATCTTTTAATAAATGTTCTATCGTCCTTGCAAGTATACGTTCGTTCCGACGGATCAATAACCCACCACTGTCACCGACGATCTCCATCAATCCCGTGTCATTAAATCCGATGACCGGGCGACCTGATGCCATAGCCTCGAGTGCGACAAGACCGAATGATTCATAATATGACGGAATGATGACAAGAGATGATGACCGGTAGTGAGTACCAAGCGATTCATGCGGCACCGTACCGATGAAATTGACCGGAAGACCACGGGCATATGTCCTGATGCTGTCGAATGTGTTCTTATCCTTTGCTGCTCCGCCCACTACGGTGAGTTCTGTATTACAGTTCATGAACCGCAACGCATCGATGAGTACATCGAGTCCTTTGATACGGGTGATCCGGCCAACAAAAAGTAGACGTTTATGACCGTTCATGCTCGGTGTGAATGTGCGGGTGTCCACACCATGAGGGATGACAACAATCCGTGCCCGAGGATGGATCTTCAGGATGTCATTACGCTCGTGCTTTGTCGGTGAAATGATATAATCAGCCATTCTCATGATATCGTGTTCTGCATCAACACGATGTGGATCCACGGTGATCCCTTTGAGATGCTCGATCGTATGAAAGCTATGTATCCATGGTATGCCGATGCGGTCACGTATGATCCGTGCGATCAAACCCGATAACCAGTAGTGTGAATGAACAATGTCATATCTGGCTTGTTCATGGTAATTAAGGATATGCTGGGCGAAACCATCCAGATCATGCTCGGGTAGATAGATGATCCGCATGCGGTCATTCACTCTGACTGATTCATGCTGTCCCCGAATGAACACATCGATCTGCGCCGAAGGTGAGAGTTGTTCATAAAGTCGGGCAATAAAAACATTCATTCCCCCCGAGGTACCAGTTCCCGGGGGAGCCAGGGGCGAGGTATGATATGATATAATACACATTCTCATCGCGAAATCCTTTTTGTCGTGCGCAACAGTGTTCCAAACCGTAGTTTGTAAATCTCCTTTCCCCGTAAAAAATCATAGTATGTACTTCCATCCTGGATCGCATGTTTGATATCAAGAGCAATAGAGACAATACCCGGAGAAAGATCCATATACCGTGGATCGTAACCAGAATTATATAAATAGATCCGGTCGGCTTTCTTAAAAGAAAGGAGTGCAGCAACAGGAGTTTTTCCCAGGCAGGCATAACGCATATGTAGCCAGTTCTCGTGCGCGAACGAGGTTACAATTCCCTTGATAAACATCTGGATCTCCGGGGTGAGAAACTTTTTTTTCTCAATATCTGAACGCGCCATAAGTTCAAGGAACACGTCGAGGTGATCTACCGAAGCTGTGTGTAATTCGATACCTGCGGCCCGCCGCATCTTGCGGCGAAGCTCATGTCGATGTTTACTCTTGAGATATTTGAGATAGTCAGTCCATGTCGTCGGAAGGTTAAGGTACGGACAGACGTCTTTATCGTTCACGACAATATCATCTAGAAAGAGTGGTAAATGCTTTACGATCGTACTGGTCGACTCTAAAGGAAAGATATCAAGGCCCAAATCACTATCGCTTATGTATCCGGCAAGTGCTTCGATAACCGGTATTTCAAATCCAGGTTCGATGAGGATATCGGTAACGTCGGTCACGCGTTCGTCCTGGATCGCACGCAAAACTCCCTTCGTCTTCATTGCTGCCATTACTCCCACTGGCTGCTGGCCATGCCAGAATGACAGGATATCCGGATCGTGTCGCCCGATATGAGTACACAGAGCTGTGTACCAATCGTAACTGGAAAAGGGTGACTGATCCTTGCATCGGCAATAAAGCGTGCGCCAGATCAGTTCACTTTCACTGAGCGCTTGATTTTTGATCATCAAAGTGCGACTTGATGTGACCATTTTTAGCACGGCACCTCCAGAACCGTCGTCCAAGTAGATTGAAGAATTCAACTGTACCATAAGACGCGAATCCAGCTTTCTGTATACCTTTTGATGATGATTGATTTTGAGAGAGGGAAAAGATCAACGCATGGTGAAACGCCTGCCTCTGGAAAAATCGCGCGGCAAAAGATAGTAGATATGGATAAATGCCACGTCCCCGATATTCAGGATAGGTGTAGGCATCATAGAAATAACATTCACCTGGCATAACATACAGCTTCCGTTCGATCTCATCCACCGTGCAGCAGGAGATTGAGGAAAAAAGATATCCTACTGGATTCCCCTTGGTATATGCGACGAATAGCCGGCATCCTGCTGATAGACGCTGTGTAATGATCCTTTCAGTTACGTTTCTGAGCTTTATTGCTTTGTTTAGATCCTTGATATCCAGTGAGAGTGTGGGTAACGGGACGATCAATGGTCTGTCAAGTGCGATTGCATACAGGAGTAAAACCCGTTTTGAAAAACAAGATTTCAGTATTCCTTCAGGCAGACTACTCATATAAGCTTCGCTCCTGACCAATCGTAGTTGATAGACCATGCCCCGGATACACGATAGTTGAATCAGGAAGGTTCATTAATTTATCACGGATGCTTGTGATAATGGTCTTTTGATCACCCCCTGAAAAGGAGGTATTCCCATGACCATTAGGGAAAAGTGTATCACCGGAGAACAGGATGTTAGCGATAAGGAAACAGCAACCTCCTGGTGTATGACCGGGTGTATGCAGTACGATGATCTGTTCGTTATCAACATCGATCACCTGTCCGTCGTGTAATTCCCGGTCAAAACCATCGATCCAATCAAGTTTGTGTATTGCTGCCTGAGCACGAGTAATTTTCTTCACCGGGATAAGCGCATCAACATGATCATAGTGACGGTGAGTAGCAAGAATGGAACATACTCGCATCCCGGATGTGGCTTCAATGATCTTGTGGTGATCCGCTCCTGGATCTATTATAATCCCGGATGTGGCAAAGCTCAAAACATAGCAATTCGTTTCGAGCCCGCCGACAACGAGGGTTTGAAACGTCATGGTATCATTATAATAGAAACGATTCAGAGTGTCAACATAACCGACTTTTCCCTGTGAAACAGGGTAAACCGTTTGTCCGTTATTCGATCGTACTTGCCCAACCGCCTGGCCGGGTGTACTTTACCCAATCGGGGAGAATGGTCCTCAGTATATCGGGCTGGAAGTTTATCGATGAAAGGTCGCTCAGTGCGTGCCAGGCAAAGCCGATCTTTTCCTCACGAGATGTCGGAATGCGCGATGAATCGAGTAGTGGACAGCGCATTTGAAAAAGCAGATTTATCTCGGCGTGAGTACGCTTTCTCCCCCTCCATCGGTGCTCTACTGCACCGAGGAATTGTCCGACCGATATTATGATGCCAAGTTCTTCTTTCATCTCACGGGCCAGAGCAGTACGCGCGGATTCCGCGAATTCGATATGTCCTCCAGGAAGGAACAAGTGGTGTTTTTTCCTATTCTGTGCCAGCAACACTAGATCATTATGCACAAGTACTCCCCGCGCAAGGAGTTCAGTATGCATTTTTCTGCTGGATGATCTCGTTTCTATGTACTACTTGTCCTTTTTTGCCGAGGATGATTTATCTTCGGTCTTATCTTTCATTATTTCACCGATACCTGCGAGACTGCTCAATATCCCCGATGCTTCGTAGGGAAGGAATACCTTGGTCGCTCTTCCATCGGCCATTTTCTGAAGGGCTTCAAGATATTTAATCGCGATGAGGTCGTTCGTGGGATTGCCATTATGTATCGCTTTATAAACCGTTTGGATCGCTTCAGCTTCACCTTTTGCTACCGTCAGTTTTTCATACCGGTTTGCATCCGCCACTTTCTTGATCGCCTCTGCTTGCCCCTCGGATTTCAAGATCGCTGATTGCTTATGACCTTCTGCCTCGAGGATCATGGCGCGACGGTCACGTTCTGCTTTCATCTGGCGGTGCATGGCTTCGGTGACATCTTTGGGTGGTTCGATCCTCTGTAGTTCAACCCGTGTGACCTTAGTGCCCCACTTATCAGTTGCATCATCGAGGATCTCTCGTAGTTGTGTATTTATTACTTCGCGTGATGTGAGCGATTTATCGAGCTCCAGATCACCGATCAGGTTCCGGAGATTGGTCTGGGCGAGTTTGGTTGCAGCAATATAGAAGTTCGCCACATTATAGGTCATTTTAACCGGGTCCGTAACCTCATAATAGACCACTGCATCGACGTCCACTGCAACGTTATCTGCTGTGATCACTGCCTGTGGAGGTACATCGACCACTTGCTCGCGCATATCGACCTTTATCATTTTTTCCCAGAATGGAATGATGAGTGTGAGGCCACTATCAGCAGTACGTTGATATTTACCCAGTCTCTCAATAAGAGCCTTCTGCCATGGCCGGACGATTTTAACTCCCCGACCCGCAAGGATGAGAAGCACGATGAAGGCAGCGAATGAGAGTACAATGATTCCACCAGTGCTCATATTATTCTCCTTTCTTGTATTCTTTCACCAGGGCATGAGTACCGTCAAGACCGGTGACAATGACCCTTGTGCCTTTGGAGATCATCTCCCCGGTTTCACTGTCTGCCCGCCATTCATCTTTATCGATCCTGACGCGACCAGTGTTTTCGGAATTATTTATATCTTCAAGGACTACGCCTATCTTACCGATCAGACGATCGGCTCCGATGCCCGGTGGTTGCTGCTTTGTGACCCGGTCAGCAAACTTCCGTGAGACTGCGACCAGGACACCAGAAACAACAACGAAAGCCAACCACTGCCAGATGATGCCCACTCCGAGGAGAGCGAGCAATCCTGCAATCAGAGCGCCGATACCGAACCAGAGAATGAAAAAGCCCGCTGTAAATACTTCACTAATCGCAAAAAATGCGGCAATGATGATCCATATCCACCATAATTTTATCGGCATTACTATACCTCCTTTTAAAACGTTCTGTGAATTATAGTGGTTAAAGGGAAAGAGTCAATGATCTTTGGTTATTCCTAGTTCCTGGTGGTGATAATACCAGCCTGATCCATGAGAAATGCCCAGATTGAAGCAAATTGCTCAATATGTTCAGATATCGTGGTTCCAAAACCATGACCTGATTTTTTCTGGACAACGAGCAGGACAGGTTTTTCCGGTTGGTTTATTTTCTGCATGCGGGCGGCCATTTTCATTGCATGCAAGGGATAGCACCGCGCATCATTTTCACTTGCCACGAACAGAACTGCAGGATAAGAGGTACCGACGGAAACGTTATGATACGGAGAATAACGCAAAAGATATTGGAATTGTTCTGGATCTTCGGCATTACCGTATTCTTCTGTCCATACGTTGGCGAAACCGAATAAATGGTACCGGAGCATATCAAGGAGTGGGACAGAACAGTATACTGCCTTGAATAGATCGGGACGTTGAACCATCGCTGCGCCAACGAGGAGTCCTCCATTACTTGCCCCACCGATAACCAGGCGTCCTGGATTCGTGTAGTTGTTATCGATAAGCCATTCGGCAGCAGCAATGAAATCAGCGAATACATTCTGCTTTTTGTCGAGCATACCGGCTTCATGCCATTCCTTACCGTATTCACCACCACCGCGAAGGTTAGGGATCGCGATCATACCTCCTGATTCTAGCCACACCCCATTTATCGTGCTGAAATATGGGTCCATCGGTATATTGAATCCCCCGTAGCCGGTAAGGTAGACCGGCTGATTCCCATCCAACAGGAGATCTTTTTTGTGCACCAGGAACATTGATACAGGCGTATCATCTTTTGACGCATACCATACTTGCTGTACAGTACAGTCTGAGAGATCGATCTCGATCGGTGTCCGGCTGTAGAATCGAAGATCATTGTTCCCGACATCGTACTGGTATGTTGTACGGGGATGCGTGAATGACGAGAATCTTACCCAGACTTCGGATTTGGACCAGTATCCTGAAACCGAAGCACTTCCTATCGCCGGCAGGGGAAGATCCCGCAGGAAGGTTCCATCCAGTGCAAAGATCTTGATGATCGTGTGGGCATTATGAGAATAAACTGCGTACAGGTAACCTCCAATACATGAGATATAATGGAGGTTATCCTCGGATTCAGGGATCAAGATCTGCCAGTGTTCTCGCTCCGGTCGATCGATATCAGTGACAAATACCTGTCCCTTTGGTGCCGGTGCGTCGGTCCAGATGATCATACGACCTTCGATGACATCGAGATAATAACGGGCGTTGAAACCAGTAACAACGGGGATAAGAGCATCTGTTTTTCCGAACTCTTTCAGGAAGACTTCGTTACGATTGAACATTGAACGATAGTATATGAGGAATGAACCATCCTCCGTTACCTGAACATAATGATAATATTCCTTGATGCTGTCGTGTCCAAAAACTTTCGTATCATCTAAACCGTCTGTGTACAGTTTGTGGAGATAAACAGTACGCCAGTAATGTTCTTCGCCCACAGGTACAGTACCTGCAAGGGGGGACGCAGAATAATAAAAACCGCTGTTATCTGGAAGCCAGCTTACACTGTACTGACGCCATCCACGCAATGTATCTGTGAGCACGGTTTTCGTATTAATATTCATGATCCGAATAAGAGTCGCTTCATTCCCTGCTTCGGCTACACCATAGGCAATGTAATCCCCGTTGCGCGAAGGCTGGACAAAATCGAGGGTTTTCGTTCCCCATTCATTGGGATCAATGAGCTGGATAGGTTCTCCGTTAGTGTTTTCACGGTAGTAGTATGCCCACCTTTCCCAGTCCTTTTTCTTTGCCCAGAAGAATAAACGGTCGCTATCAAGAACCTGTTGGGGCACGCTTTCATCGTCATAGCGCCATAATTCATTGAAGCGGTTGATAAGATATTCGCGCGATGGAAGTTCATGTAAGAATGATTGTGCATATGTCTCTTGCTGTTCGATCCATTCTGTTACCTCAGGATGTGCATGATCCTCAAGCCAGCGGAATTCATCTTGGATGATTGTACCGTGTAATGTATCTGTGACAATGAGCTGTCTGGTCAGGGGATAGGGTGATGGGGTGTATTTCATTGCACATCTTTCCAGCATGACAATGCTTAAAAACACAAAGAGAAGCGCGTGAATATTCTTCATTGTATCAACTAACCGATATCCTGCAACCTTATTACCGGTCAAGCATTTGTTGCCACGTTTACATTGTCGAAAAGGACCGATGGGAACGTCCCGCCAAAGGCTGGCCGTACGGTATTTTCTATTGTAATAACATTTTTCATTATGTCATATACATTGCCGGCGACCATGGCGTTTTTGATACGTCCTTTGATCTTACCTTTTTCCACATACAGACCAGGGGAGAGTCCAATACTAAAATCGCCGTTCGGTATATTGCCACTGTGTGCACCAAGACCATAGACAACGATAACACCTCGATCCATACGCTCGAGCATATGAGGGAATGTGTCCTTGCCAGGTTTGATCCACAGGTGTTCCATGGTTGGATTGGGTTTCAGGGATATCGCTTCACCTCCCCAGCGGGTACTTTTGAAACCATGGCCGGTTGGGTCAACTTTCATTTTGCTGGCATAATCGAGGTCATAATAAAAATTCTTAAGAACACCATTTTCAATGATCGGAAAACGACTGCATGGAGTACCCTCATCGTCGAATGCACGTGCATGTGGCTGTCTGTCATCGAAAGGATCATTAAAGAGCGTGATCGTCCGATCGCATATCTTTTTGCCGATCTTTGTCGCAAGTGGCGATTGCTTCTCGTGGACTGCTCTACCGCTTGTGCCGCTCTGGATCCTCCATAAAAACACGTAAAGGGCTTCCGGCAGGAACATGACTTTCATCGGGCCACCAGGTACCGTGATGACATCGAGTGCGCTGTTATACGTATCTTTGATCTGATCGAGGTGATCACGCGGTGTTTCTACAAACGATTTGCTCGTGAATAATCGACGAATGGCGGCGTATGAACCCGGGTAAAGCAACGCGGTAGCCAAAAAATATGTAGAAAAACGTGCACTAAGATTTGTGCCGGTGTTATTCAAAAGCCTGATCTCTGAACAAGCCCTTCCTGCATTTATATTGATCTGTCCTTTGGTATTCGATTTCAGGTATTTCGTGACTTTTTTGCACTCATCTACGACCGTGTTAGTGGTCAGATGTTCTATGGTTGGATCGTACGTGGCAAGCTTCATCACTTTCATCGTTTTCGGCAGGCGAAATCTGGCTTTGACATTACCCTTAAGAGAATTCAAGGCATTATTGAGCAGCTCATCACGATTGCCTAGATTCTTGGTATATGCGAATCCAAGTATCCCATTTTTAATTATCCGTAAACTGATCCCTGATTGGATTTGACTATCAATGTCCTGGAGTTTCATGTTCTGGAATGTGATTTGATCGACCGTCTGTTCAAGTGAGTAGACTTCGGCTTGATCGCAGTGTTTCATTGCTTTTTTCAGTAATCGCTCCATTTATACACCTCCGATGACAATATTATTGACCAGAATATGAGGAGCCCCGTGGCATGATCGTATGTTTAGTTGTCCTTTTCCGCAACCACCGATCTCACTGAGACGCAGGTCATTACCGATCGCCTTGATGTTCTTGAGTGTTTCATACAGGTTGCCGGATAGATTGACGTCACGCACCATCTCACTGATACGACCATTCTTCACCTCGTAGCCATATTGTGCGCCGAACGTGAAATTCTCCCCGCTCGTTTGACCGCCCTTTGCATCCAGAATATAGAGGCCATCGTCGAGCATCACAATCAGATCCTCAAATTTATGCTCGCCTGGTTCGATGAAGATCGTACCCATGCGTACGATCGGAGCGTAACGGTAGTCTTCAGCCACAGCATGTCCATTCATGGGTTCATCGAACACAGCGGCAGTTCGTCGTGAGTGCAAGCGTCCTACCAGGACGCCTTGCTTCATGAGTTGAGTCGGTCTGGCTGCTATACCTTCATCATCGTATTTATATGACCCGAGCCTATCCGCAAGAGTGGGATCATCAATGATGTTCACCTGTTTATTGCCGAGCCGGGTATTGAGTTTCATCTTTTTTCGCATAGAAGGATTGTTTTCTATAAGGTCAGCTTCAGAGAAATGCCCGAATGCTTCGTGCGTAAAGACACCGGCGAGGCTCTGATTGAGTATGACATTGTATACCCCCCCTTTGACCGGTTTAGCGTGGTGCAATTGGAGTGCGATCGATGTCCTTTTTTCAAAATCCGCTTCACGATTGCGCAGGGCGTGAAAACCTGTACTCCCTCCGACTCCAACTCGCAGGTTCTGAATACGTGAACCATCAGAACTCACGATCTGCCCGCTGATCCTTGACGTGATCAGGTCCTCGCGTATATTACTTCCTTCAGTATTAACAAAGAATTTTTCGCGGATCACCTCGAGGTAGGAGATATCAGTGGTCGCGATCCGTGAATGGAGCATAGGTATTGCATTGTATCGTCTTGTCAGGTCAAGTTTTTCATCAAGGCTTATTCGACGGGGGTCATCATGCAAAGGCGGTACGTAGGAATCTGTTGTTACACTCCCCGGGGCGAGACGAACCGGGACCTTTCTGGAATCGGCGATCAATATTGCATTATGCAATGCTTTTGTAATGGCTGATTCTGCATCATCAACTTTTGTAAATGCGATCGATGACATACCGCCTTTCTTCAGGACACGAAGGACGTATCCATCGGTAGCATTGGCACTTATCTGATGTAAATCTTTTCCAAGGAAATGTATGACAATATCTTTCTTCCGTTCATATCGTATATCGGCATAGTCTGCATCCACTTTGGAAACAATGGATTTCAACGTATCAAGCATGCATCAGCTCCTTTCAACCTTTTCTGAGTATATCCGGGGAATGTGTAAGGTCAAGATGGGACCGAGGAGGAGCCGAGGTGCTGAGAAGCAGTGGTGACATGGAGAATGGGAGATACGGTTATTGTCAGGAGGAGGATGATGGGAGCGCAATTAATGGAAATAAAGAGACCAGCGCTACCGATGAAATGAAACGCTGTTCAGGTTTTGTTCTATTCGTGGTTGAAGGAGAAACTCTTGGTCTGGAAGAGCTCCATACATTTTTCTACGACCGTTGAATCATATAGGATTTCTTTGTTCGTTTTTATCTCGGATAGAGTTTCATCCATTGTTTTGGCAGGTCGGTAGGGACGGTGTGAAGACATTGCTTCGACAACATCAGCGACCGCGAGGATTCGGGCTTCGAGAATGATGTTTTTGCCTTTAAGCCCCTGGGGATACCCTGATCCGTTGATACGTTCGTGATGTTGGAGCACGATCGTCGCGACCGGCCAGGGGAATTCCACCCGCTTAAGGATCTCATACCCGACTTTAGGGTGTGTTTTGATCAATGCAAATTCCGAATCGGTCAATTTACTGGGACGGGTTAGTATCTCTGCAGGCACGTAGATCTTCCCAATATCATGTATTACTGCAGCCATGTTAAGGCCCAGGAGTTGATCCTCGGATAGGTTAAGTGCCCGAGCAATTGCATTGGCGAGTTTGGCAACTCGTTGCTGGTGTCCAGCAGTATATGGATCGCGTGTTTCAAGAATACTTGCCATGCTGTCCACGGTATTGGTCATAAGCTGCTTTAGTTTATCGACATTATTTTTAAGTTCCTCTTCCATACGCTTCCGGTCGGTAATATCCATGATCATGCCTGATAATATGTCACCCTCGATATGTGCACTGACCAGGACATGGATCGGATCATTATGTTTTGTCAACAATTCCAGTTCAAAATAACTGACCGATCCACTTTGTTGGATCGCGGCAAGAAAGCGATCTCTATCTCGATCATTCTTATAGAGAGCTAAGGCGCCCTGGCGGATCATATCTGCCGAGGAATCAAAGTCGAACATGTTAGCGAGTGCTTCATTAACATAAAGCATCCTGCCATCTAGCGTGCTCTTGTAGATACCAACGAGTGCATTGTCGACGAGGGTGCGGTACTTTTTTTCCGATTCTTCGAGTGATTTCTGTATCTTTTTCCGTTCTGTAATATCCCGGGCAAGACTGAGTATTGCTTGTTTTCCAGCAAAATGAATTATCCGGCTGCTGAGCTCGACGGCTATCTCCCTGCCATTCTTGGTGAGATGTGCAGTTTCAAAGAACATTTGACCTTTCTCCTCGATTTCCTTGAGCCGGTCCGGAGCAAGACGTTGGAAATCAGGGGTGTCGATATCATAAGGGGTCATGTTCAGAAGTTCTTCGCGTGAGTACCCCAGTCGATCACATGCGGTTTTATTCACCTCGAGGAACTTCCAATCCATATCATGGATGAATATCGCATCATTCGCACAGTCGAAGATAGTACGGAATTTCTCTTCGGCTTGCATGAGTTTTTCTTGACTCTCCTTCCGGTTGGTTATGTCCACCATGACACCTTGTACTGCTGGTTTACCATTGTAATTGATCATCTGGACGTACAATTCAAGCCAACGCGTGGTGCCGTCTTTACGTACGCCGAGGAATTCATAATGATCAGGAACAACTTTCCCTGCCAGACGATCTTTCATCCGTCCCCAGACTGTCGGTTGGTAGTCTGGATGTACGAGATTCTGCAGTTGCTGTGGCTCAATAGTCAGCAGTTCATTACATGTATAACCTGATATCTGTGCAAATGCTTCGTTCGTGAATACGATCCGACCATCCTGGATTATAACGATTCCCTGGAGTGACTGCTCGACCAGGGTACGGTACTTTGCTTCACTATTCTTCAGATCTTCTTTAACACGCTTGCGGACCGTAATATCTCGAGATATGATCTGGAAACCACTGATCTTATCTTTAGATCTCAGGAAAGAGGTTGTTACTTCGATCGTGCGGTGAGTACCGTCCTTATTGGTGATCTCGAGTTCATACTGAGGAACTGATTCTCCCTGCTGAAGGTGATTATGCTTTGCTATGAGATCGTCCATGACCGCCGGATCGATCGTGAGGAGCTGGCTGAAGTGTTTGCCTTTGATCTCTTCCTTTGTATATCCAATGAGCAATTCCGTAGCATGATTACAATCAGTGATCCTGCCGTCCATGCTTACGAGTGTTATACCGTCCGGGGAGGTTTCGAACAGGTCCTGGTATCGACCGACGCTTTCACTTAAAGCCTGTGCCGCAACTTTCCGTTCTGTTATATCGATACCGATACCGAAGATGTATTCCAGATTCCCGTTTGCATCCAGTACCGGTGTACAGTGCCACTCGACGAGGAATTTGCCCCCCTGTTTTGATAAGGTCTGGATTGTGAACATGTGTGGTTTTTTATCCTTAGTGAGGATCGCTAAACTCTCCTGGAATATCGATGTATCTTCAGGGGCAACAAATGTTTTCATGCAATTTCTTCCTACGACGTCACTCGTGCCATACTCCAGGGTAGTTAGCATTGTTTCATTTATCATAAGGGTGTTTCCATCCGGATTGAGAGTGATAAAGAAGGTCGGAGCAGAATGAATGAGCCTCATGGTAAAATCGATCTCCTGCTGAAGGGCCTGTCTGGCAGTCTGGTGTTTTAATGATTGTTCTTTTAGCTCTTCCAGGCTGTGCTGTAATTCCTGGATAGTTCCAATGAGCTCTTTTTGCGACTTATTTGCCCAGTCGTTACTTGAAATATTGTCGAACATTGTTCCCATAAGATAACTCCCCCAGAAAACCTTTCTTTCAAGTCTGGACTTACACGAGATCTACAAATAGACTAAATGGAAATATCTACCATAAGTATAGAGTTTTTTATATTGATGTCAAGATAATAAATATGACAGTAGTGATCAATTCGATACGGGATGGTGTATATCGATGAATTTGAACATGTTATTACGGAATAACGTTAAGCAAACATCAACGACCTGAGGATCATAGAGAATACTTCTGTTCTTTTGCAGGTGCTCGAGCGTTGATTTCATTGAGCGGGCCGGACGATAAGGTCGATGGGATGACATTGCTTCTACGACATCTGCAACAGCAATGATACGTGATTCTTTCAGAATCGCATCACCCCTGATCTCCAGAGGATAGCCGGACCCATTTATCCGCTCATGGTGCTGGAGTATGATCGTCGCGATCGGCCACGGGAACTCGATATCTTTGAGTATGTCATAACCTACCTGACTGTGAGTTTTCATGATGTTCAACTCGAGTTCAGTAAGAGTCGTTGGTTTTGTTAATATTTCAGCCGGGATATGGATTTTACCGATATCATGCACGACACCCGCGAGATAGAGACCATCAACAGAATTTTTCGGATATCTCATGGTTGCTGCTATTGCCCTTGCAAGTTGTGCAACACGCTGCTGGTGCCCGGCAGTATATGGATCGCGTTTCTCTGCTGCCCGTGCCAGGGTATCAATGGTCGCAGTAAGGATCTTCTGGGTCTGTTCATAGCTTCTCTGTAATTCATCGACCGCATGTTTCCGCTGGGTTATATCACGGTAGATCGCATAGACCGCGATTTGATCACCTTGCGCGACTATGGGTGATGCAAGGATCGACACCTGGATCGTTGTTCCATCTTTACGCCGACGGACAGTTTCGATAGCGGTTTTGATCCCTTCGGCTGCCTTCCGGGTGATGTTTACCGCTTCATTTTTAAGATCGTCAGAAGTGACGATCTCATCCACGTACTTTCCCTCGATTTCCGCGGCAGTATATCCAAAGAGTTTCAGGAATTCCTTGTTCGCGTGGATGACACGTCCGGAATTATCGGCAAGAATAATACCTTCCGGTGCATTTTCAAAAAGTTGTTCAAAGTATGCACGATGAGTTTTCCCGTCAATCTCAACTCCCTCGAGTTTTTTGATACGAGCATGGAGATGCTCGATCTCCTCAAGCAGTTTGTTGTTGTCAGTATTTTCCCTTTTCATTGTAGAATGTCAACACAAAAATGGGGAGGTGCTGATCTCCTCCCCAAAAAGTTGTCAAGGATTAACCTGAATAATATATTTGTCAGCGTTTTTTCTTAATTCTCCTTGTTTTTTCCCGTTTCTTCGCCTTTTTCTCTTTTTTCGCTTTTTTCTTAATCACTTTCGTTTTCTTCTTTGCCGGTGTCTTCTTTTTTGCTGGCTCTTTTGCTATCGGTTTGTCTTTCTTTGGTTTTTCTTTCTTTATTTTTTCCTTTTTGGGTTTCGTTTTCTTCTTTTTCTTTTCCGCGGCATCTACAAGTACCCGGCGGTGAATGAGTTTTCGGCGGTTTACGAGTTCAGCTTCGTCACTTTGTTCTACGAGTTCTATGATCGCCATCTCTGCTCCATCACCGAGTCTCGGTCCTAATCGATATATCCGTGTATAGCCACCTTGGCGTTCCATGAATTTCGGTCCGAGCTTGTCACAAATGATTTTAACCAGTTTATGATCTGGAATATGACGGTAAATATTACGCTTTGATGCAAGAGTGTTCTGTTTGGCAAATTCGATCAACCGTTCCGCCATTCTACGTGCTTGTTTAGCCTTGGGCAGAGTGGTGCGTATCTTTTCGTAGATGAAAAGTTCACGACACAAACTGCGAAGCAAAGCTGTTCGATGTTCTTTTGTTCTCCCTAGTTTTTTTGTTCGTTTACCGTGTCTCATACCTTCTCAAGCCCTCTATAATCTTCACTTCTTATTAGTCTTCTCATGCCTTCTCAAGCCCTCTATTCTTTATATGTCTTCCTTAAGAAATTTATCTACATCCATTTCCAGGTGGAGGTTCACTTTTGCCAGGTTCTTTTCGAGTTCTTTCAGGGATTTCCGTCCAAAATTCTCATAGGTAAGAAGTTCCTTGCCGCTTTTTCTGACAAGGTCGCCGATTGTGGTGATATTTTCATTCTTCAGGCAATTGGATGCACGGACTGATATTTCGAGCTCGTCGATACTACGTTTGAGTATCTCTCTGATCCGGCGGTGTTCGGCATCAAGTTGTTCTTTGGAAGTGAATTGCGGTTCAACCCCGAGACTGGTGATAAAAGAAAGGTGGTGTTTGAGCAGACCGGCTGCTTCGACGATAGCTTCAATCGGAGTGATCGCACCGTCGGTTCTGATCTCCATAACAAGGTGATCATAATCGGTTTTAGTCCCTACCCGGGTATTGTCGACATTGAAATTGACTGCCAGGATCGGAGTGAATATCGCATCAATGAAGATCGTTCCGATCGGTGCTTCGTTTTGCTTATGCAGTTCAGCCGGGACATATCCCCGGCCTGATTCCACGACCATTTCAACCTTAAAATTCGTTTTTGACTCTGTTACAGTAAGGATCTTTTGTTTTGGAGTGGTGATAACAACATCGGGATTTTTATCGATATTTTCGGCCAGATATTCCTTTTTGCCCTTGACCTGAAGGGTGAGGGTCCGGGGGACATCGGTCAGCGATTTCACCTTCACCCGTTTAAGATTCATAATGATCTCGACGGCATCTTCGTATACCCCTGGTATCGTGGAGAACTCTTGTAGAATATCATTTATACGTACCCGGGTTATGGCTGAACCCTGTATCGAGGAAAGCAGGATACGCCGGAGAGAATTGCCAATCGTGATACCAAAGCCCCGTTCAAGTGGTGAAAGGATGAAACGACCAAAGGTATCGGTTGTGACCTCTTTGTCTACTTCGATCTTTTTGGGCATAACGAGCGGTTTTAAAGCCATATCTCCCCTCTATTTTGAGTATAGTTCAACAATTAAATTTTCTTGAATGGGCAGCACGATATCATCTCGCTTTGGGAACCTGAGAATGGTCCCGGTCATTTTTTCCTTGTCAAGTTTGAGCCACCCAACGATCTTTTCTGGATCGCGTTCTTCAAGAGACTGTTTGATAAGTGAATTTTTCTTCATGTCGTCGGTCACTTTTACGGTCTGGTTTATTCTTACAAGATACGAAGGAACGTTCATTTTTTTGTCGTTGACATGGATATGTCCGTGCCGGATAAGTTGTCGGGCATGAACACGTGATGAGGCAATACCTAATTGATAGATCACATTATCAAGACGTCTTTCGAGCGCGACAAGGAGGTTTTCGCCTGGATTACCCGCTTTCCTGGTAGCATCATAAAAGATTTTGCGGAACTGACGTTCGAGGATCCCGTAGGTAGCCTTTACTTTTTGCTTTTCCCGCAGTTGAATTGCATAGGACGTGAGTTTGCGGCGTCCGATCTTCCCATGGCTTCCTGGAGGATATCCTCTACGTGTAAAAGAGCATTTGTCAGTATAACACCTGCTGCCACGTAAGAATAATTTTTCACCTTCACGACGACAGATTTTACATTTTGGACCAATATAACGCGCCATGTTCAGATCCTCCTTCTACGAGGTGGACGACATCCGTTATGAGGGAGGGGGGTGATATCTTTGATCGCGGTGATCGTAAGACCCACAGTCTGAAGTGTGCGTATTGCTGCCTCCCGACCAGGACCAGGCCCTTTGATCCGGACCTCGATCCTTCTAACGCCGAGAGCCTGTGCTTCACGCGCTACTGCATCAGCACACTGTTGTGCTGCATATGCTGTGCCTTTTTTCGTTCCCTTAAAACCGATCTTGCCGCCCGAAGACCAGCATAAAACATTGCCTTTATTGTCACATATCGATACGATCGTATTATTGAACGATGCGAAGATGTATGCGATACCGCCGGGTTCTGTTCGACCGATCTTCTTTTTCCTGTGTGTGCGTACTGGTCCCTTGCGTCCTTTTGGTGGTGGGCGTTTTTTCATTTCTTAACTCCTGCTTTAGCTTTGCCCGCAACAGTTTTCTTCCTTCCTTTGCGGGTACGAGCATTCGTGCGCGTACGCTGGCCTCTTGTTGGCAGACCGAATTTATGCCGTAAACCGCGGTAGCATCCGATATCGATCAATCGTTTTACATCTGCTGCGATCTCTGCGCGTAAACCACCTTCTACCTTGTAATCTGATTCAAGTAATTTCCGGATTTTTGTAACCTCATCATCAGTAAGTTCTTTGATCTTTTTGGAAGGATCAATGCCTATCGTTTCCACGATCTTTTGCGCGGTATGCGGTCCGACACCGAAAATTGCGGTTAGACCATACTTCACACGTTTATTCAGCGGGAGATCAACACCTGCTATTCGTGCCATAAACCTCCTTAACAGAATCCATACCCAAACCAATCTTCAATTTATTATCCCTGGCGTTGTTTATGGCGTGGATTTTTGCATATTACCATTACAACGCCTTTTCTTTTTATAATTCGACAAGAAATACACCTTTTCTTAACCGACGTTCTAACCTTCATTCAAACCTCCTGACTGTAAACAAAATTATAGACAATTTTTGTAAAAAATCAAGTCTTTTATGCATTTTGTCAGAACATATTTTATTGCCCGTTTTTGGTAATACTGGCATATATATGCTATACGCAGATCTGCACGAGCAGCTGCTCTACCTGATAAGAGCATATTTCTTGCCATTGTACATGACAATGGCTTATATGCTCCTTATTTGTAACGCCAGACGATCCGACCCCGGGATAGGTCATAAGGTGTCAATTCGAGCAATACCCTGTCGCCAGGCAGTATCTTGATATAACTCATCCTCATTTTACCTGAGACATGGGCTAAAACCTTATGTCCATTGTCCAGTTCAACTCGGAACATTGCATTGGGCAGTGTTTCGAGGATCGTACCTTCTGTCTGGATAAGATCTTTTCGCGCCATAATCAGCTCTCTACTACTCTAGTAAGGTTCATATTACCTCGCTTGGTGATTACGATCGTGTCTTCGAAATGCGCAGAGAGTGAACCATCGCGTGTTGCGATCGTCCATCCATTGGCTTCCGTGATCACATGATATTCACCCATTGTAACCATGGGTTCAATCGCCAGTACCATACCGGCATCGAGCTTTGGATCCGGTGCATTGCATAAAAAATTGGGGATCATCGGTTCCTCGTGGAGTTCGCGTCCAACACCATGACCGGTTAATTCCCGTACAACGCTGAATCCCTCTGTTTCCACTGCGGTCTGAATGCTTTGGGAAATATCTGATATATGTTTTCCTTTTTTTGCCTTGGCAATACCGCGCTCCAGGGCTTGTTTTGTTGTATGAACAAGTCGTTGGACATCGTGCGACACATCACCAACAGGTATGGTCGTTGCTGCATCCGCAATGTAGCCATCATAAGTTACCCCTACATCGATCTTAACGAGATCACCGGTATTTATTTTCCGATCATCCGGTATCCCATGAACCACCTGCTCATTGAGCGAGATACAACAATGCTTCGGGAATCCTCGATAATGATAAAAACTCGGTATTCCTCCACGTTCGCGTATCATTTTATTTATATGATCATTGAGTTGATTGGTTGTCATACCACTGATATCGATCGTACCGATCGTTTTAAAGATCTCATAAATAATATCACCTGCGATCGCGATTTTTTTAATCGATCGGTCATCCTTAATCAATATTGCCATTGAGAATAAGGGCTATTCGCTGAAAAACTTCTTTTTGTGGACCCCGTGCACTGATCTGATGGTATATGTTCTTCTCTGTATAATAATCGATCAGAGGGTGTGTTTCCCGATCGTAGATTTTCATCCGCCGACGGATCACTTCCTCGGTATCATCTGATCGCTGCATAAGTGCAGTTCCACAAATATCACAAAGGTTTTCTTTGCTTGGGCGATTGGTGAGAAGATTAAAAGTGCGCCCGCAAGTACTGCAATACCGGCGGTGTTCCAGGCGGGCGACGATCTCATTTACAGAGAGATATAGTTCAAGAGCAGCATCCAGTTTTAAGTCTACCTGAGAAAGCAACGTGTCGAAAACCTCTGCTTGGTTGATATTGCGCGGGAAACCATCGAATAACATACTATTGTTTTTGTATGCATACAGAAATTGTTCGATGAGTTTAAATAGATATTCGTCATGTACTAACTCACCTTTGTCCAGAAAGGTTTTTACTGCCATCCCGAGTTCTGTTTTGCGGGTAATCTCTTCACGCAGAATATTCCCTGTCGAACATACCGTCAGGTTGAATTTTTTTGTTAAGAGATCAGCTTGAGTACCTTTGCCGACACCAGGGGGGCCGAACAGAAGAACGATCATCTTCTTCCTCGAATTTTACCCCGCTTCATGAATCCTTCGTAGTGATACATCATTAGTTGTGATTCGATCTGCTGGAGTGTGTCGAGTGCTACACCCACAATAATAAGCAGAGTGGTGCCCCCGAAATAGAAAGGTACATTAAGGAAATTGATCAGATACCATGGTACGAGCGCGATAAAAGCAAGGAAGAGTGCACCGGGTAATGTAATACGGGATAACACTTCATCGATGTAGTTAGCGGTATTGGCGCCAGGACGGATACCCGGAATGAATCCGCCATACCGTTTCATATTATCCGCCATTTCAGCCGGATTGAAAACGATCGATGTATAGAAGTACGTGAAAAAGACGATCAGCGCAAAAAATAACAGGTCATAACCCCAGAAACCAGGACGGAATGTCTCGGTGAGCTGTTTGAGTGCTGGTATATATGCGGCAATCGTGCCCGGGAACACGACGAGTGATTGTGCAAAAATGATCGGTATAACGCCTGCAGTATTAACCCGTAACGGCAAAAAGGTTGATTGCCCTCCATACATTCGACGCCCAACGATCCGCTTCGGGTATTGGACCGGGATCCGGCGCATCGCTTGGGTCATGGTCACGACTGCGGCTACGATAAGTATCATAATAATGACAACAAGCGCCAGGTTTACGATCGATAGTCCCTGGGTAATAACGAGTTGCGCTGTACGCATGAAGTACACCGGGTATTCCTCAAGGCACCCGATGAAGATCAGGAAGGAAATACCGTTCCCAATGCCCTTCTCAGTGATCTGCTCTCCGATCCACATGGCGAATACTGCGCCTGCGGTTAGTGTGAGCATAGCAGTAAGACGGAATGTCCATCCAGGTTCATAGACGATCGCGAACGTTCCTGCTCCACTGGAAAACTTTTGTGATTCTAAAAAGATCGCAATACTGACCGCTTGAAACGCTGCTAAGCCTACTGTCAGATAGCGTGTATATTGTGTAATCTTGCGGCGCCCTGCTTGATCACGCTGCAGTTTTTCAAGTTGTGGAAAAACAGATCCGAGCAATTGAAAGATAATTGATGCAGATATGTAGGGCATGACACCCAGGAAGAGTACCGCTGCACGGGAAAGCGCACCTCCAACGAAAATGTCATACATACCAAAGATCGATCCCTGTTGTTTGAGCTGTTGCATGAGCATGCCAAGCGCTTGTGCATTAATTCCGGGAAGGGGTAAGTGCGCGCCGAGTCGGTATACCGCGACCGCGAACAGGGTGAAGAGGAGCTTCTTCTTCAGGTCAGGGACTTTGAATATATTCTGGAATGTTGAAACCATTACGAGATTATTTCTACCTGCCCTTTGGCTTTCTCGATCTTCTCTTGTGCTGTTTTACTTATCTTGTGGACCTTAAGGATCAGAGGCACTGAAATCTCTCCCTGACCAAGGATTTTGATCTGGTGGTTTCCTTTTACCAGACGTTTTTCTTTTAGCAATTCCGGTGTTACCGTGGTGTTCGCTTCGAAAACACTCAGTCCACTGATATTAAGGATTTCATATCGTTTACTGAAAATGTTACGGAACCCGCGTTTTGGGATGCGCCGGGTCAACGGCATCTGCCCGCCTTCATAACCAAGTTTTTTAATGTACCCGCTTCTTGATTGGTCTCCCTTATGACCTCGTGTCGATGTCTTACCGTGTCCAGAACCAGGGCCACAGCCGACACGCTTGCGTTTTTTTGTCGCTCCCGGGGCTGGTTTCAGTTTACCCAGCTTCATCTGGTAACTCCTTTATCTCGATCATGTAAGCGACCTGATTAAGCATGCCCCGTAACGCAGCATTATCAGGATAGATCCTGGTTTTACCGATCCTGGTCAAACCAAGTGCCTTAAGCGTTCGCTTATGCTTCTTGATCTTGTCGATCGGACTTTTCTTCAATGTTACTTGAAGCTTCATTACGTTTTTTCCTTTGGAAATATTCTTTCGGTTTGTTGCGCATTTCAGCAACCTCAGCGATCGATCGGACCGATTTCAGGGCATTGATCGTTGCACATGCAAGGTTGGTTGGGTTATTGGATCCGAGCGATTTTGTGAGTATATTCTTTATGCCAACTGCCTCACAGACAGCACGGACTGGACTGGATGCAATGAGACCGGTTCCAGTAAGTGCTGGTTTTAATAGGACATGACTTGCAGAGAATTTCCCCTTGACCGGATGCAGGATGGTACCTTCCGAAACATCGACCTTGACCATTCCTTTTTTCGCCTTGAGGGTGGCTTTTTTGATCGCGGCGGCAACTTCCGCTGATTTTGCATGGCCCACACCGATATTTCCTTGTCCGTCACCGACCACGACACAGGCATATAGTTTTAACCTTTTTCCACCCTTAACGACCTTGATGACCCGTTTCAGTTCGACCACTTTCTCTATGAATTCCGCACTCTCAAACACACGATCCTCCTCTTAGAATTTCAGCCCAGTTTCACGTGCACCGTCGGCCAGGGCTTTTACCCGTCCATGGTATTTATATCCGGCACGGTCGAATGCTACCTTAGTGATACCTTTTTCAATTGCGATCTTGCCGATCCGTTGCCCGATCTCTTTTGCTACCTCAAGTTTCTTCTTTTTCCGCAAAGCTTCATCATTCATCGACGAAAAACCAAAAAGAACTTTATGCTGTGTGTCATCAATGATCTGTGCGCAAATATGCCGATTGCTTCGGAAAATACAGAGTCTTGGTCGATCAGGAGTGCCGCGGATCTTCTTCTTGATACGTATCTGTCTGCGTTTTCGACCGGTCAATTTCATGATTTAGCCCTCTATCCTTGCACCACTGCGCGTTTACCTACTTTCTTCCGGAGTACTTCTTTCCCATAGCGAACTCCCTTGTGCTTATATGGATCCGGTGATCTAGTCTTACGTATTACCGCGGCGACATCCCCGACAAGCTGTTTATCAATCCCAGACAGGGTGATGTAGGTTAGGTCTCCTTTGTCTGCACTCTTAATGACCTTCAGTTCACATTTAATCTCTTTTGGGAGCGAAATGTTGACCGGTTGAGCATACCCGAGGAAGAGCTGTAGTCCTGAGCCGGCCATTTGTGCACGATAACCAGTCCCCTGGATAACAAGCTGTTTTTCAAAACCTTTTGTCACACCTTTGATCATATTAATAATGAGAGAACGCGTCGTACCCTGTTGAGAAGCTGCGGTCTTGCTGTTATCACGATTTTTTACCACCAGCATTTGGTCCTTTTGTTCCATGGTTACACGCGAACCAGTGGCCATTTTGAGGGTACCAAGCGGTCCCTGAATTGTGATCTGCTGGTCTTTGATCGTTACCTTGGTGTCCCTGGGAACTGGAACTGGACTACTGCGTTGTTTAGCCATAAGTCATTGCGGTTATGCTGCTCAGTACACGCAGCAGATCACCTCTCCACCAATTTTTTTCCTTCGTGCCTCACGATCGCTCAATACTCCCTGAGAGGTCGTGAGGATTGCCGTGCCAAGACCCCCTAGGATGTAGGGGATGCTGTCCTTTGATACGTACATTCGCCGTGAGCTTTTGGACATGCGTTCCAGGTTACGGATAACTGATTCACCATTCTTTGCATATTTCAGCATGATCGTGATCTTGCGTTTCTTCGCATCGAGCGTAAAGTTATTGACGAAACCATCCTCTAAGAGAACACGCAGGACCTCTGTTTTTAATCGGGAATAAGGGACGGTTACATCATTCTTCTGAGCACGACAGCCATTTCGTATGATCGTGAGCATATCAGCCATCGGATCCATTCTACCTCCCCACAATTTCTTGAAAAAAACGATATTTTCTAAAAATAATCATAGACAACGATTATACTCAAAACACAAATTATGTCAAGAGGTAAAACACATGAGGTAGTGTATACTATTGTGTGTAAATTGATTCTTGAAAAGGAGAAAAAAAGGTGTATCCTCCAGTTGATATGCTTCGATTAAGAAGAAAGGAGGACACACCTATGACTTATCTAAACGATAC